>Ga0126371_10000036_pt1 | contig 90505 bp, 85 predicted proteins | sample PanSoiMetaPlot_4_FD_110145 | JGI IMG/M metagenome (GOLD analysis project Ga0126371, IMG submission 110145) | Tropical forest soil microbial communities from Panama - MetaG Plot_4 | ecosystem: Environmental > Terrestrial > Soil > Tropical forest > Bulk soil | place: Panama | collected 2016-02-17
GTCTGAAATTCCGGGCCTCTTTTGGCCGTACTTACGGAACCGCCGTATGCGGACCCGCATGTACGGTGGTGTGGCAGGGGAGGGCGGGTGACCGCTCCCCCTATGCCGATTGCGCCAGCTTCACTCACGAAATAGCGGCTCCGCAGTCCAAATTCGCAGTAGTTCCGAGGCACATATGAATAAGAAACTGCAAGTCTCAGCGGCCGTTCTAGTATTAGCGTTCAGCTCTGCGGCTTACGCGGAAGTGGAAGGACACTTTGAACGTACGCTGAAAGTGACTGGGCATATCGACCTCGATGTCCAAAGCGGCTCCGGAAACATTACCGTGCATCCAGGAGATTCAAGTTCTGTAGTCGTGCGTGGACACATTAGAGCGGGTAATTCGTGGTTCAGTTCGAGCGGGCTGTCCGCGGAGGAACGTGTAAAACGTCTTGAGCAGAATCCTCCGATTGAACAGAATGGGAACAGTATTCGCATCGGCCACATTCAGGACGAAGCGTTGCGCAACGTGTCGATCAGTTATGACCTCACCGTTCCCAAGGACACCTCTGTCCAATCGCGGACCGGTTCGGGCGATGAGCATGTAAGCGACGTGAATGGACCGGTTCGTGCAAGCACTGGTTCCGGCAATGTGACAATCGCCGGCATCGGTGCAGAAGTCCGCGCGAACGCTGGTTCCGGCAATCTTGAGATCAAAAATGTGCAAGGTCGCACATACGCTGAGACCGGCAGTGGAAATACTATAGCGACAGGCATCGCTGGCGGTTTCGACGCGCGCAGCGGATCGGGCGATATTACCTTCGAGCAAACAGCGTCGGGCTCGGTCCATGCCGAAACTGGATCCGGAAACATTCATCTCCGTAATGTCTCCGGAGGAGTTGAGGCCGGAGCTGGCAGCGGCGACGTCGAAGTGCAAGGCAAGATGTCCTCCGATTGGCGTATTCACACTGGTTCAGGAGAAGTCAAAGTAAAATTGCCTTCCGATGCGAAATTCAACATCAATGCGCGCAGCAGTTCCGGAAATGTTGAAGTGAATCATCCGGTAACCATGCAAGGCGTGCTGAAAAAGAACCATATCGAAGGAACGGTGAATGGCGGTGGAATCCTGCTGCAAGTAAGCACCGGTTCAGGCACAATTCGCGTGGACTAATTTGAGCTTTAGTAGAGGCGCGGCAACGCAGCGCCTCTACTCTCCCAGGTCAATCAACTCGGCCTTCACCTTTCCATTAGTGATCGTTAATCTCCCCAAAGAAATCGGAAGACTGAATCGTTTTGGTCCTGCGCTTCCCGGATTGAAAAATAGAACATCTTTGCGCCGTTCGATCAGTGGCTGATGGGAGTGGCCGAAGATTACGGCGGCGAATCCTGCGGCCGAAGGACTAAGGTCCAGATCCTGCACATTGTGAAGTATGTAAAGACTAACGCCACCGATCTCCAGCACATCCGTTTCGGGAAGGCTTTTGCTCCAGGCTGCCGTATCAATGTTCCCCTTAACGGCAGTTACAGGCGCAACTTGGCGGAGCTGGGTCAGAATCGCAGGATCGCCAATGTCGCCGGCGTGAACAATGGCATTTGATCCATGTAACCGGCTTAGGGCCTCAGGGCGGAGCAAGCCGTGAGTGTCAGAAATCACGCCAACTGTAACAGATTGAGTTACTTTCAGAGGTCCCTCCAGGCCACTAGATTCTCTCCCGGTAATTTGTTCAGCTACAGATCGGCTCACCGAGCTCATCCGAGGAGTATTGTCCAGCAGCTCTCGAAAATTTCAGCTTCGAGTCAACCGTAGCTCATAGCCAACCATCTCACTGACTGCGACCCAGGGTGGCCTGCTGTTACTGAATCTTTGTCTGTTGGGCGCCGAAGAGCGCACTTCGTTCGGAGCAGGCATTCATCAACCACTACATCAGCAGGAGGAATCAATGAAGAATCTCTATCGGCTCGGAATGGTACTCGCGATGAGTGCTGGATTCGCGCTGGCGCAAGGCACCGCGTCCCAGGCAACGACTCCGAAGACCTTCCCGGACCAACAGCAATCTCCGTCTGCTGCCCAGAGCACGTCGCAGAATCCAACGTCGGCACAGCCGAGTTCGGACCAGCTACCTTCCAGTAGCCAGACTCCGTCCTCTTCTTCGTCCTCGACGTCGGCTGCACCGAGCTCCAGCAGCAGCAGCGATCAGTCAAGCGCGTCGCCGAGCAGCAGCAGCCCGTCGAGCACCTCGCCGAGCAGCTCAGCGAGCAGTTCTGATCAAAGCTCGCCGTCGTCCAGCTCGTCTCCAGCTTCTCCCAGCAGCTCGCAGAGCACTTCACCTTCATCCAGCTCAGCGCCTTCCAGCAGCCAGAGCGCGAATCCTTCGACCAGCAGCCAGCCCGGTGCTTCGAGCTCCGCTTCGGGAATGCCGCAGAGCGACATGAGCGGAAGCGCTGATGTTCAGAAGATTCAGTCGGCCCTTCAGGCCAACCCGAGTCTTTCCGGTATCAGCGCGAGTGCAGGTGCCGATGGCAAGAGCATTGAACTGAGCGGTACGGCCAACTCCGCGAAGGACCGCAAGGAAGCAATGCGGATCGCCAAGGAAAACGCCAATGGCATGAAGGTCACGGACCACATTAAGGTCGGCTCCTCTGCCAAGAGCGACAGCACGAACCCGAAAAACTAATCAACGATATCAACCAAGCAAAGGGCGGCCTCGATAGCCGCCTTTTTTATTTGTCCGAAGAATCACCAATCCGGAAACCGTACGGGCAGTGACGACATCCCGACTGGCAGCAATAGCCGCGTTTCAGCAAGTAGTGTTCGGTGAACACGTACAGACCGTTCTCGATGTAGTAGTCGACATCTTCCACCAACGGTTCTCCTCCGGCCGATTCTCGCGGCTGTTGTTCAGTCGCCACTCGCGCTCCGCATCGCCGCACCGTCGCGAGCGGCGAGGATCTGCAGTACCGGACTTGGCCCAGCCTCATCGACCAGCGAGCCATCGCGGAAACTCACGTTATGTCCGGAGATCGCCGGCACACGCTCACCGGGTACGATGATTCCGGCGAGATTCAACGGATCAGCCGCAGATACAGTGATTGTTTCTCCCGAAGGCTGAGCATTCCGCATTGCGCGCAGGGATTCGACGGCTTCGGGCAAGGCAAACTGTTCGCCGATGAAACCCGAAACGAACCTGCCTCCGCGGACTTCGCCGCGATCTTCGAGACGGCGGAAGGTGAGAAGAAGTTCGCGCCACTTCGGTAGAACGGATTCGCGTGCCAGCAACTCGCGGAACACCACGCCATAGCGATCAAGTAGCATGCGACACGTAGCTTCGAGTGCCGCAGCGTAATCTCGCGCAGGCTCGGTGTGCATGATCGTCCAACGACCCGCGCTGTGACGTGGACGCCTCGCGCGTGCCGTCGCGGTCGAACGACGGGGAGAAACCAGGGTGCGCAGATTATCAAAGCCGTCTGCGGTAACTACACCTGCAGCGACCAGTTCCCACAGACCTGTTTCGACCTCGGCTTTCAACTTGCCGGTGCCGCGCACGATGTCGGCAAAAAACGATGCACCGCGTGACTGCAGGAAAGCGAGGACCTCGTTGGCTACCGGACTCAGGCAGCGCTCGATGCCGCTTGGTTGCTGGTAGCGGATGGAGGTCATCCAGTCCGACTCGTCACGCAGAAAGAATGTGACCGGCGCAACGCTCGTCGGAACGACCCGGCGATTGCTCTCCGCCGATGCCTCGAGCGTGGCCGGATGTGGCGAGAGTCTGCCCCAACCCACTGCTCCCGTAAGGCAAAGGTGATCGAGATCCTTGGGATCATAATCTTTGATGCGCTGCGGGAGGATCTGCTTTTCCCACGCATTGGCCGGAATCTCGAAGCCCTGCAATTGCCGCAGGACTTCCAACAGGCCGCGTTCGCCGCTCAGTTGCGTGCCCGCCGCGACGTGCTGCCAGCGTGGCAGCCAGCGCATGAGCTGGGCCGGAGTGACAGGCTGAATTTGCTTGCGGAGGACGCCAAGGGTGAGGCGATGAATGCGCGCCAGCAAGCGGCGGTCGCACCACTCAGTAACTCCATCGCGGCGGGCAAATTTTCCACGCAGAATCGATCCCTTGGCTTCGAGGCGGAGCAGGGCGATGTCGATTTCGTTCGCCGGCTGATGCAAGGTGGCGGCCAGCTGCTCGGCGGTGACTGGACCGGAGTGCATCATCCAGCCGGTTACCATGGCCAGGCGCGCATCGTCGGCGGTCGGGGACTCGCGCTCGGCGGAGTCGATCGCGGCTTCGAGTTCCAAATCGGGATAGAGTGCTCGGAAGCCGGTCAGCTTCTCGGCAGAAACCCAGAAGCTGTGATGTCCAACCCGGGCACGAGCGGCGCGTCGTTGCTGTTGAAGCTCGGAAAAGAAGGCTGCCCAGCTGGCTCTTATATCCCTTGTGGCACAGCCGCCCTCGGCGGTGTTCGATGCAGGGGGTGCAAGCGACAAGGTGGTTTCCAAAAGAGAGCCATTGAGAGCATGCGAAGCATCGCTTGAATTGAATTTGGGCAGAGCCACAGCCGAGGGCGGCTGTGCCACGAGCACACTAGAAGCGTGCGCCACAGGCCCGTCAAAGTCTGCAGGCAACGCGATCAGTGTCAGCAGAGCATCGTGCAGTTCGTCGGCATCGCGGACGTCTGGCCAGGCTTCATTGCGCACCTGTTCGATGGCGCTCAGGTCGAGGCCGCCGACTTCCTGCAGAACCGAATCGGGAAGCGTGCGCCGCATCTCGACTGCACGAGCACGGCGCTCTTCGAGTGGAGCATCATCGAGATAAGCGTACGGAGCCGAGTTTAGGATCTCGTGTGAGAACTGCGAGGGCACGGGAGTGTCGACCGCCAGCAGGCGAATCGAACCGTCTGAAATGCCGTGCAGCAGCTTCTTCAGGCCATCGATGTCCATGGCTTCGGTCAGGACATCTTTCATGACCTCACGAACCAGGGGGTGATCGGGAATTTTGATGTCGCCCTCGATGTTCTCCTGGCATGCGGCTACATCAGGGAAGACGGAAGCAAGAAGGTCGTCGGAGCGGATGCGCAAAATCTGCGGAGGAATCTTCTTCCCATTCCGGTACCGAAGCAGGGCCAAAGCCCGTCCGGCATCCCAACGCCAGCGAGTCTTAAAGATCGGCGAGGCAAGCGCCGCCTGTTCCAGCACTTCCTGCACACTCTCTTCGCGCAGAAACTCGAATACGTCCGCCAACGGGAAGCTGTGCTGTTCAGCCAGGGCGATGTTCAAGCCGTTCTCGGTGGCTGAAGCCTGCAATTCGAAGTTGAACGAACGGCAGAAGCGCTTGCGCAGCGCGAGTCCCCAGGCTTTATTGATGCGAGCGCCCAGCGGAGCATGGATCACAAGCTGCATGCCGCCGCCTTCGTCGAAGAAGCGTTCGGCGATCAAAGTGGTTTGCGTTGGCACGGCACCAAGCACGGCGCGCCCAGTGACCACATATTCGACGATCTGTTCGGCAGCGGAGTCGTCCATGTGGCATTCGTTCTTCAGCCATGCGACGGCGGCTGCCACTTCGGGAATGTTTTGCGAGATCCCAATGGGAGTTACGTTCGGCGTGAGTTCGTCCACCTGCGCGCGGATTGCCGCTACCTGATGCGAAAGCTCAGGAGTGCGCGCAGGAGCCTCGCCGCGCCAAAAGGGAATTGTAGGCGCAGCACCCTGCGCGTCTTCCACTACCACTCGTCCGGCAGACTCGACGCGATGAATCCGCCAACTCGTGCTGCCCAGCAACATCACGTCACCACGCTGGCTCTCAACCGCAAAATCCTCATCCAGCGTGCCGACGATAGCTTCTTCGGGCAGCGCGACCACTGTATACAGCGAGTTGTCGGCAATCGCGCCACCGTTGGTGACGGCGATCATTCGGCTGCCGCGACGGGCCTTGAGCAAACCGTTCACGCGATCACGATGCAGGTATGCTCCGTATCGGCCACGGCTAGCAGCAATGCCGTCTGAGAGCACCGTCACGATCTCCTCAAAGTCGCCTTCCACCAGATTGCGATAGGGATAAGCGCGCCGAAGAACATTGAACAGCGCCTGTTCGGGCCAATCGTCGGCAGCACACATGGCGACGATCTGCTGGGCCAGTACATCGAGTGGAGCTTCAGGAATCATGAGTGCGTCGAGTTCGCCGCCTTCGATGGCGCGCACCAACGCGGCACATTCGATGAGTTCATCGCGGGTTGTAGCAAAGATGCGGCCCTTGGGAATGGCTCCGCGCCAGTGTCCGGCGCGTCCGATGCGCTGCAGCATCACGGCGATCGAGCGCGGCGAGCCGATATGGCAGACGAGATCGATGTGGCCCACGTCGATACCGAGTTCGAGCGAAGCCGTGGCCACCAGCGCCTTCAGCTCACCTTTCCGCAAACGGGACTCGGCATGCAAACGTATTTTTCGCGATAGGCTGCCGTGGTGAGCCGCTACTGCATCTTCACCGATCCGGTCGGCAAGGCAGTGCGCAATGCGCTCCGCCATCGAGCGCGTATTTACGAAGATCAGCGTAGAACGATGCTGCGCAGTGAGCTGCGCGAGATGGTCGTAGACTTCATCCCACATCTCGTGCGTCATCACCGCAGAGAGCGGACTCGGAGGCACTTCCACGGCGAAGTCGAGCCGTCGTTTGTGGCCGACGTTCACGACCTCCGGCTCTCCCGAGGCGCCCGCGAGGAATTTAGCGACGAGCTCAACCGGCTTCTGTGTAGCCGACAGGCCAATACGCACCGGCTTGCGATGCGCGAGCACATCAAGACGCTCGAGAGAGATGGCCAGGTGCGCGCCGCGCTTGTCGTCGGCGATGGCGTGGATCTCATCCACGATCACGGTCTCAACATCGCGCAGCAGCTCGCGGCTCTTTTCCGCCGTGAGCAGGATGTACAACGACTCGGGCGTGGTGACCAGAATGTGCGGCGGCGACTTCAACATGCGCTGCCGGTCAGCAGAAGGCGTGTCGCCGGTTCGCACAAAAGTGCGAATCTGCGGCATCAGCAGCCCGCGTTCGCCGGCCAGGCTGGAAATCTCCGACAACGGACGCTCCAGGTTGGTCGCAATGTCGTTCCCAAGCGCCTTCAGCGGCGAAATGTAGACGACCTCAATCTTGTCCTCGAGCGCTCCTGAGATTGCCTTACAGACGAGGCGGTCGATGCAGGCGAGGAACGCTGCCAGGGTTTTGCCTGATCCGGTAGGAGCTGCAATGAGGGTGGAACGTCCAGAGAGAATGTGCGGCCAGCCTTCTTCCTGAGGCTCAGTGGGCGTGCCGAACTTCGAGACGAACCATTGATGCACCAGCGGATGAGCCCAGGCAAGCGCCTGATGGACATCCTGCTGCGTACCCCTCCCCCCCTCTTTTTGCGTAAATTCAGTCATCTACAGTACTTAGACTCAGAACCAATGGAGATTTCTGCAGTTTTAAACACAAGATGTTCGATCGCGCGAAATGAGCAATCGGACATCTTCTAGTTACTCGAGGATTTGGAGAGGGCTTTTCCCCAACTCGAAATCGAGTATCTCCCCAGAATCGAAGGCATTCGCAACCCTAGACAAACCCGGGGCAACCCCGAATTTTCCACAGCGTAACGCCGAAATTTCCAGAGCGTTACCCCGACTCTTCCACGGCGTTACCCCGAAGCTCTGAGACATACGTCTGTCTGCCGAACGCAAAAATCTTTTCTAGTCCTATCAAGTCCAATGGAGGTGAGGTTGCACCTATCCCCTCCGGTGTTCAGGCGAGACAACTTCGGAATTGACTGAGAAAAACCAATGACTCATGTGCGAAAGCCAGACACGAAGGCGTACCTTTCCCGCAGTTTGCACCGGGAACAATTATAGGCGAATAAAAGGCAAAGAATCAAGAGAGCGGTTGCGTTGGTGGTGGGTCAGTCCGCCCGACTACCATTACGCTGACAAAATCTTCCTGAGAGTGATCAGCTATTTCATCATTTGAATAAACATCTTCATTTTTGCCTCCTATTGAAAGTGGGACCAGTCACCCAATGTCATATTCTCCGAACCACCCCGTTATCAGTTGCTCGTGTATTGCGAACGAGGAGTAGCACGAGAATCATGCCGAGGAAGGGAATCACACCGGCAACAATCACGATTGGGTCGAAGGAATGAGTGGCCATCGCCTGCCGGGCATCGGATATCGATCCGACAAGTTTGAATGCGATGATCGTTCCGATACCCGCGGCCATTCCACTCAATCCGCTCACTGACGCCACAGATTCACTTGCAAAAAGGTCTGCCGGCAGCACGTTCGCAATGGTAGAAAACGAGGCGTAACAAAACGTAGCCAGCGCAAACAGCCCGGCGATCATCCACAGCTTGTCTACAAGAATTGTGGGGATCAGCGACAGTACGCCGACGCCACCAAACACAACCAGGGCCTTCCGCGCAGCACCGAGCGTCCATCCGCGTTTGATCAGATAGCCCGAAGCTGCTCCGCCAAAAAAATTTCCTAAATCACTCGCGATAAATGGAACCCACACAGCCAGCAGTCCGCTCTTTATTGGAATGCCCTTCGCCACAAGATAAATGGGAAACCAGTCGGTGACGAAGAACCACACGGGATCCGTCATGCCCTTCGCGGCCATCGCTCCCCAGGTCTGAGGCAGCTTCAGCAAGTCCCTCCACCGCGGGCGTGCTTTCCCGGCCATGACATCCAAGTCCCGGCTATCGGCAAGAAGCATCTCGCGTTCGGCCTGGCTGATGCGGGGATGCTCCTGCGGCGGGTGATAAAGGCGGCGCCAGGCAATGAGCCACACAAAACCGAGCATTCCCGGGATTAGGAATGCGGGCCGCCATCCCCATCGGGAATACACTGACAACACGATAAACGGAGCAATCGCGCCGCCAACCGACGATCCGCTATCGAATAGTGCTGTAGCTAAACCTCGTTCCCGCTTTGGGAACCACTCGGAAACCGCCTTGGTCGCACCCGGCCAATTCCCCGATTCCCCGGCTCCCAGCAGAAAACGGAATGTCATAAAACTGTAGAAACCTGTCGCCAGGGAAGTCAGGATCGATACGAGCGAATACCACGTCACGGAGAGGGTTAGTCCCCGCCTTGTTCCGATCTGGTCCATGAGCCTGCCAACAATGGCCAGGCCGAGGGAATAGGCCACGCGGAATGCAATGACGATGTTGGCGTAATCCGTGTTCGTCCAGTGGTAGTCCTGCTTGAGATAGGGCGCAAGCGCCGAAAGTGTCTGGCGGTCGATGTAATTGATAATGGTCGAGGCCAGCAGCAAGCCTCCGATCCACCAGCGCAAGCTGAGAATCGGCTTCGCGCGGATTTGAGCTGTTTTAACCGATATCGCCATGGGCTCGCTTGTGATGCAAAGGCCGATGAGGGAGTCACATTGCAATTAATGCTGAACGCTTATTGCCTCTACCTTCGTCCTCTTTTCCCCGACTAACAAACCAGCGGAATCTTTGTCGAGAAAAACCGTTGTATTCGCGTGCGTGCGCAGGATCGAAGCCGGCGCCAGCGGGCTGATCTCACCCTCAAAGCATGACTTCACTGCTGGAGCTTTTCGCGCATCCGGAACCACAGCAATAATTTCTTTCGCCTTCAGAATCTGGCGCACGGACATGCTGATTGCCTTCCGCGGAACTTGCGAAAGATCGGTGAACCACCTCTCGCCGACTTGCTGTCGACGGCAGGCCTCGTCGAGGCTGACGATGAGATAAGGCTCCTCAGTTTGGAAATCTGCCGGAGGATCGTTGAACGCGAGATGGCCATTCTCACCAATGCCCACCAATGCGATATCAATCGGCGCCGCCATCAATTCTCTGCCAATGCTGCGGACAACTTGTGGTACATCTCCGTTGCCCTCGAGTAAGTGGTACTTCGTGATTCCTGTCTTATTAATTAAGCGATCGAGAAGGTACTTGCCAAAGCTCGCGGGATGAGAAATCGGCAACCCAATGTATTCGTCCAGGTGAAACATCTCCACGCGTGACCAGTCAATCTCCGGCGCGGCGGTCAAGGCGTCCAGAAACTCGAACTGCGAGGCTCCTGTCGCCGCGATGATGCGCGCTTGGCCGTGATCATGGATAGCTTTGCGAAGCGAAGTCGCGGCTTGGCCGGCCGCGGCCTGAGCCAGAGACTTCTTTTCGTCGTAAACCTTAATGATCATTTCATTTCGGGACTTCGGTTCGGTGATGAAGTGAATCAGCCACGCTCGCAATCAAGCGGGCGGGCCCAGCATTTGTGTCAGCGTGCCTCCCAGAATCATCTGGCGTGTGCGCTCCGGAACATTACATGCATCGAACATACGCCGGTATTGATTCACCACGGACTCGATCTCATTCAGGCTCACGTCCGAGCCAAAGACAATCTTGATAAAGGCATTCGGATCATCATTCGGCGTCCTCACTTTCCATTCAGCGCTATGCCACTCTGTGGTCGACCACCAGAAGAACCTCTGGAACTCTGCGAATCGCGCCTGCATTTTCGTGAGGCTCGAACCGCTGAGATCAAAAAAGACATTGGGATTCCAGCGCGCAATTTCTGCTGCCCATTCGTACTCCGGATTGCCGCAATGCGCGCCAAGCACCGTGATCTTCGGAAAGCGTCGGGCAATTTCTTCGAGAAAAATGGGACGCATCCGGCCCGAAGCGACGTCTTCCGGCTCATCAAACTTCCTTCTCAACACAATGCCGGTATGGAACAGGACGATCCAGCCATATTGGTTCGCCAGCTCATACACGGGGAAGTACGATGGATCGTTGTACGGCTTCCTTACAAACTCCAATTCGCCCAGGCCGCGGAAGCCAATCCCATGCAGCTCCTCCACCTGTTTGACCACGTCAGGAGCATCCAGGTCTACGGATCCGAAAGGGACGATTTGCGAGGGATGCTGCCTCGCCGTCTCGACAACCGCTTTCCGATGAGCAAATGGAGTGAGCACACAGGCGGTGAGATTGAGGTGGTCGGATAGCTCTAGCAGGTCGCTCAGAAAATTGGGATTCTTCTCGTCGAAATGCACGTGCGCATCGACGATATGATCCGACGTCTTTCCAGAGGTGGTTTCCGCTGTCCTTCCAGCAGGAGACGCAACTCCACCCGAAAGGTTGAATGCTCTGGGTAAGGCAACGGCTGCGCTCATCGCACCCAAAAACTTTCTGCGCGATACTCGATGGGTCATAGCATCCCTCCCGGATAGCACGTCACGAAGTAGGGATTGTATGACGGGTCTGGCATCAGCCTCGATAATTAGGGAGCAATCTCGCATGCAACGAATCGAGAGATCGAGATACCGGCCACTTCCACGCTCGCGCAAATCAGGCACTCGAGCAGTTTCGTTGACTCGTCTGTAGTCGCAACCTAAGATGACGGCTCTGTGGCGGAACCCGACTCACTCATTGGTCAGACCGTCTCCCATTACCTCATCATCGAGAAGCTGGGTGGGGGCGGAATGGGCGTGGTTTACAAAGCGCAAGACACGCGCCTCGACCGCTTTGTTGCGCTTAAATTCCTACCTGAGGAGCTGGCGCGAGACCGCCAGACCCTGGAGCGCTTTCGCCGTGAAGCCAGGGCCGCATCAGCTCTGAATCATCCGAATATCTACACCATTCACGACATCGGCGAGGAGAACGGCCGTGCCTTCATCGCGATGGAGTATCTCGAAGGTAAGGCCTTGCGGGACACAATCGCGGGTCAGCCCATGGAGCTTGCGCAACTGCTCAGTGTTGCCATCGACGTCGCCGACGCCCTGGATGCTGCCCACTCCAAGGATATCGTTCATCGAGACATCAAACCGGCAAACATTTTCGTGACGGAGCGCGGCCACGCGAAGATTCTGGATTTTGGCCTTGCCAAAGTGAGTTCCGCAAAGAGTTTAGCTGCCCCCGCGGAGACTGCTACACACGAAGTTAGCCCCGAGCACCTGACAAGCACCGGCAGCACGATGGGTACGGTTGCCTACATGTCCCCCGAGCAGGCGCGGGGCGAGGAACTGGACTCGCGAACCGATCTGTTCTCTTTTGGTGCGGTGCTGTATGAAATGGCAACAGCACGGCAGGCGTTCTTTGGGAACACATTGGCGATCATTCACGATGCAATTCTTAATCGCACTCCCCCGCTGCGCCTGGACCTCGGCTTTCCGTCCAAGTTGGAAGGGATCATCAACAAGGCGCTTGAGAAGGATCGTGAGCTGCGATATCAGCATGCTTCCGAACTGCGCGCAGACCTGGAGCGACTGAAACGCGAGGTGGACGCAGGAGCGCAGGTTTTGGACACGCGAGCCCTTGGCGCGTCAGTTTTCGCAGCAGCTGTCTCGGAAAACTCGAGGCCCTCGACCGCAGGGGAGTCGAAGCGAATGATGCTGGCTGTGCTGCCGTTTAAGAACCTCAGTGGTAACAAGAAGCACGACTACTTCAGCGACGGCATCACTGAGGAAATGATTACGCAGCTCGCGCGAATCAGTCCGGAGCGCCTGGGAGTAATCGCTCGAACTTCCGCCATGCAATACCGCTCAACCGACAAAAGCGTGCGTCAGATCGGACGCGAGCTCGGTATTTCCTACATCCTGGAAGGAAGCGTGCGCCGGGCAGGGAATCGCGTGCGCATTGCGGCTCAGCTCATTAAGGTCAGCGATGAAACGCATCTATGGGCTGAAACCTATGAACGCAAGCTGGGTGACATTCTCTTACAGAACGACGTGGCACGGGCCGCAGTGCAAGAGATCAAGCTCAAACTCGAGCCAGGGGAGCGCGACCGCCTGGTCGGTGCAGCGGTCGTCGATCCGCAAGCGTACGAAGCTTATCTGCAGGGTCGCTCTTTGCTAAACCGCAGAACATTCGAAACGTTGAATAAAAGTGTGCAGTACTTTCAAGAGGCCATCCAGCGCGATCCGCACTACGCGGTTGCCTATGCCGGATTGGCCGACTCCTATCTGACAATGATGGATTGTGGACAGCTTTCCGCGGACGATGCGACCAGCAAGGCCGATGCAGCGGCCCGAAAGGCCCTCCAGATCGACGACACGCTGGCGGAAGCGCACACCTCGCTGGGCCACTCAGCCTTCCACCAGTTCAACTGGCCCACGACAGAGACGGAATATCGGCGGGCCCTGGAACTGAACCCAAACTACGCAGCGGCACATTTTTACTACGGCAATTACTTGAGCGCGGTAGGCCGCGCGGAAGAAGCTCTCTGGGAGGCACGGACGGCCCTGGCGCTCGATCCGGTTTCGCTTGTCGCCAGCTCTAACTTGTCGGACCTTCTGTATAACGCAGGGCGCTACGAGCAAGCGGCGGAACAGGCTCTTCGCGTGCTCGAGGTCGATCCAACCTTCTATCGCGCCTACGGGGATCTGGGCCGGGCTTATGAGCAGCAAGGAAAGCTTTCACAAGCCATTGCTGCGTTTCGCAAAATTGTGACAGCCTCTGGGCGCAGTCCTGCATACTTACCGCAGCTCGCGCATGCATATGGGCTAGCTCGGGAGCGCGAAAAAGCAACAAAGCTTCTGCAAGAGCTGCAAAGACTCTCAAAGAAACAGCACGTTGCCCCCCACGCGTTTGCTGTGGTCTTTGCCGGGCTCGGCGACAAGGAGCAAACTCTCGCCTGGTTGGAAAGGGCGTACACGGCCAGGGACGAAGTGCTTCCGTTTCTCAGGGTGAATCCCAGGCTGGGTTTCTTGCATGATGACGCCCGCTTTCAGGATCTCGTGCGGCGAATGAAGTTTCCTGAATAGGAAAAGCCGACCGCAGAGTTTCCGTTTTCGAATTGCCGACATTCCGTGATGTACCGCAAGAATAGCGCCTGAATTTGAGGCACCCCATGCAGTCTAGTGATAGCGCATTTGCCAGATTCAGGCTTGCCTGGCGTTTTCCGAAGGATCAGAACCGGAATACAACTCCGGTGGAGAACCTGAAGTTGTTCTGCGACCCGCCTCCGAATTGGGTCAGCAAATAGTCTGCCTGAACCAGGGGCCAGCGAAGCTTGTCGGTCAGCTCTGTATCGACGCCGCCTCCGAGTACCATTGAGAACGACGAGCTCCCGACCCCGCCTGTGCTGTTATGGGCCCCGCCCAACAGTAAGTGTCCCATGGGGATGGGCTCGACGGCGATGAGATTTGTGGTCCGAAAAGAAACGTGTGAGTCGACGTGTTAATTGGTGAGGCCACAAAGCGTTGCGCTAATCTTCCTGCGACTTACCTCGGCCAGAGCAGGCTAAACGTCTCTGCCGTCAGCAGTGCGTAGATCAAGGCATCGAAAAGGTGCTTGAACGTCACCCCCCAGGTCTGGCCTTTCCAGATTGAATCCTGGAACTGGCCGAAGCCGTAAGCCAGAAATGCTGCGACGGCGAAGAAGTGGAATATGTGGTGGTGCTCTTCACCAGGATGGAGGACGGTGACAGAGAAGCAGCCGATTACGAGGCTAATCAGCAGGCATAATCCGAACCAGAGTCCGAGATACTTGCCCATCGCGGGTTGTCCGCTGGGAAGGATGGTGATCAGGCCGATGGGTCCGCGTTTGAACTTCTCGATCACCTCGGGCGACTTCATGTCTTTGTGCGTGCAGTGCGGGAAGTGGTAGACCGGTCCGGGAGTTACCCCGGTGGCCCGCAACGCATCGCTCACCTTGTCTTCGTCTGGGAGCTTGCGGTAATCGCTTTTGTGGTACGGAAGCACCATGTGCATGATCGAGCTAGCGACGAACACAATAACTGCCGCGAGCAGAATGGGAAGCCACAACGCGGTGATAGGAACCATCATCTCTCCTGGAGGACAAGGTTCGCCCGAAATGGTCAGGCTAGATTGTCGGGTGTGTAGGCGCGCCAATTGTAATCATGGCAAGCCTGCAGTCAACACTCTTGTTAGCAGTTGAGACGCTTGGATTCGCGGCCGGCGACCGGACGGACCTCACGCAGATTTCGATACAGAATTACCTGGCCAATTACCAGGATCAGGATTCCACCAAAGAACCCCGTGATCGAAACGTTTTGGATGGAATGGATGCGAAGAGCATCGGCACTCGATGCCGTTTCGAGCTTTGCTTTCGCGAGGCCAAAGAGGTAAGCGTGCTGAGTCGAGACAAGTAAGCCCAAGGCGATGAGGACATACGCGACGACATTCATTGCGAGACGTTTCATACAGTCTCCGTTGCAGGAAACTTATCTCACAGATCATCTCGGTGTATGAATCACAATTTTGAGTTCTAGGCTCGTGGGGGACAAGCGCCTTCGTTACCAGAGAGGCTAGGGTACTATCGCGGCATGGGGTCGTCGTCCGTTAGGCGTCTCAGCCTTTGGAAGAAGCAGCTCGGTCGAGTTCCAGACTACGTATGGGAGCAGGGTGAGCTTCAGACGTTGGTCTTGGCAGACAACGGTCTGGCTGAAGTGTCGGAACAGATTGGCGGGTTGAAGAAACTCCGCACGCTCGATCTTGGGCATAACGCCTTGACCCGGGTGCCTGAGTCGCTCGGCGAACTAGAGGAACTGACCGACTTCCTTTACCTCCACGACAACCTTCTGACCTCATTGCCGGCGTCTCTCCGACGATTAACAAAGCTGCGCTATCTGAATATCAGTAAGAACCGGTTCAGCGTGCTGCCCGACGCGGTGACTAGCATGACCAACCTGATTGAATTGCGGGCGGAGGACAATCAGATGACATCAATTCCCGATTCGGTCGGGTGCTTGTCGCGATTGCGGGAGTTGCATTGGAGGAACAACCGGCTAACGTCTTTGCCGGAGTCAATTGGCAAGCTTCGCGAACTGCGCCTCATTGACTTGCGTGGGAATCCGTTGACCTCGTTGCCCGCGACCATTTCCGGGCTTCCACGACTGGAGAAGTTGGATTTGCGCTGGGTGGAGACTCTGAAGTTACCGGGATGGATCTTCGGGCTGGAAGAACGCGGCTGTCTTGTGTATGGCTGATCTAACTATTTCCCTCTCTGGCATGTGCCCACTATGAGCGTAATGTCATCGTGCTGCTCGCTTGGGCAGAAGCGTCTGACATCCTCGAGAATCGCGTCAATCTTCTCTTGTGGCGGCAGCTTGCGATAGCGCCTTAGCGCACTGACCAGAGCCTCTTCCCCGAACTCTTCTCCATCTCCGTTGCAGGATTCGGTTATGCCGTCGGTATAGAGCGCAAGCGTGTCGCCTGGGAAGAGTTCGCATTCGCCAATTGCGCAATCCCATAACGGGAACATCCCTAATACCGTGCTCGTGGAGTTAAGTCTGTCGAGGGAGTCGTCGGCGCGAAGAACCACTGCCGGCAAATGGCCGCAGTTGGCATAGCGCAGACGTCTTGCGCGGTCGTCGTACTCGGCGAAGAACAGAGTGGCGTAAACGCTTTCGACGGTATTGGCGTAGAAAAGCTCATTCACCGAACGCAGCAGCCGTTCCGGCTCCTCCAGCGCGATCGCACATTGGCTGCGCAGGTTGGCCTGCAGATTCGCCATCAGAAGAGCGGCGGCCATGCCTTTGCCGGCGACGTCGGCTACGACAAGTCCGAGACGCTCCTGGCCGAGATTGAGGAAGTCGTAGTAGTCACCCCCGACTGAACGAGCCTGCAGACACGTGCCGGCGTAGTCCAGTGTCTTGAGTTTAGGCTGCGCCTGGGGGAAGAGTCGCGACTGAAATTGCTTGGCGATCTCGAGTTCCTGTGCTGCCCTCCGCTCGGCCTCCAGCTTCGCCTCGGCGGTGCGTCGCTGCTCCTCGACTGCCCGGCTCACCTCGTCGAGGCTCACGAGCGCGAATGAGTTCCGGTCGATATCCTCGAAACGCGTGAATACTCCGCCCCAGATGGGCTTCTGTTCGTTCATCGCGGCCAGCTCAGGACTGGGGTTAGCCAGGTCGTACTGCACGCGCCGAAGGCGAGGAGCAAAGCGGAAGCGCACTCCGCGGGCGCACCATTCGATGTACTTGGCTATCACATCCTCGGTGACAAACACGACCTCTGTGGGCCGTCCGATGAGCTTGAACTCTTCAGAGTCGGGCTCAGGAGCGATGAGCGTGAGCACCGCGGTCCCATCAGGTGGAGTGACAGCCACCCAGCGTTGTCCGGACTGGAGACGAGCATCGAACGCGAGCTCGAATCCAAGCTGATCTACGTAGAAGCGCAGACTGCGATCCTGGTCACGTACGAAAACGTTGATTCCGTGAATGCGAAGATATGGAGTGCGGGGCCCGGATTGTAGGGCCGAACGATCCAACACTGTGACTGAGGCCGAGCCGACCATCAGCGTAATTATGCCGTTGGATCATCGGTTTGACTGTCAAAAAATCAAGTTTTGTTGCAAAATCGGAGGGTTCTTTCCCATCTGAGAGCGGCTCGGCGCCTTAGGCAGTAGAGATGCAGCATGCTGTCGGCTTGTATTTCCCAGAACCAGGTTCCGAGATCGGAACAGGACCCGCCATTTAGAATCGTGAATTCCCGTCACACGACGGGCGAACTCATGTCAAAAGCACGCGCGCGGAAAATCAAAATCATCATCTTCGACGTAGATGGGGTCCTTACCGACGGCACACTGTGGTTCTTTCCCACGCCCAAGCATGGATCGCGGGAACTCACTGCCGGAGAAGCGAAGGCTGATGCCAGCGGCTACGAGATCCTCACCGTGAATACGTTCGAGGGCAAAGGCTTCAATGCGCACGACGGCGTTGGTATGTCCCTGGCACGACTCGCGGGCCTGAAACTTGGGATCATTACCAAGCGCGTCTCCGAAGCTGTGGCAACGCGTGCCCGTGAGCTGCGCATTCATCATGTATTCCTGGGGCAGGACAATAAGCTCGTTGCGCTGGATCAGATCCTGGCTGCCGAGAAGATCACGGCCGAAGAGGTTGCGTACGTGGGCGATGACATCATTGATCTTCCCGTGATGCGCAGATGTGGATTGGCGATCGCGGTGCCGAATGCACGCAAGGAGGTCCGCGATGAGTCTCACGTAGTGACTGATCACGCCGGGGGAGACGGAGCCGCTCGCGACGCGATTGAGTTCATCCTGCGAGCGCAGGGAAGGCTTGAGCAAATACTCGAGAAGTACTTGTCGGAGTCGACTTCGCCAGAGCTTCGAGGAAACTAGTCTTTAGGACATTGTGCACAGCCGAGGGCGGCTGTGCCACTACGTATATGAGCATCTTCGCTGATATAAAGCTTTGTTGAGCGAAGGTTCCGCGGGTTACACTCTCGCCTGAGAAATCGCTAATCCCAGCTTTGGAGCATCGTGAGTACTCCCACTCGCAGCGACGATTTTCCCGTCACACGCCATTCGGTGCTAGTTGCGATGAGGAGCGACGATCCGGCGCAGCGTCTGCGGGCTACCGAGACGATCTCAGCCGCATACTGGAAGCCTATTTACAAGTACATTCGATTGAAGTGGAGTCTGTCGCGAGAGGATGCACAGGATTTCACTCAAGAGTTCTTATTGCGATTGATCGAGAAGGATTTCCTAGAGGCTTTTGATCCGGCAAAGGCTCGGCTCAGAACGTTCATGCGCCTTTGTGCTGACAGGCTTTTTCTAAACCAGGCTCGCGATGCGCAGCGCCAGAAGAGGAATGGCAGTACTCCGATCCTACTCGATTTTGATGAAGCCGAACGTGAATTTGCGAGGCGTATAAAGCCAACATCGCCGGAAGAGTATTTTGAAAAAGAGTGTGTACGACATTTGTTAGCTCTTGCCGTCGAGCGACTGCACACAAGGTGTGAGTCACTAGGAAAGTTAGTTCACTTCAAACTCTTTCAAGACTACGATCTCGATCGCGAAACCGAAATTCCTCCCTCATACTCACAACTCGCTGCCAAGTATCGGCTAGCCGCCACGGATGTGACGAATTACCTGGCTTGGGCTCGGCGCGAGTTCCGCGCTTGCGTGCTCCAACAGCTCCGGGAGATGACTGCGACTGACGGTGAGTTTCGGCGTGAGGCTAAGGCCATTCTGGGAATCAATCCAAAATGAACTGGCTTGGCGACGGCACGGTAGACCGGCTTCAGGCCAACCTGCAAGTGCCCGACCTGAGCGGTACTCGATACCGTGCCGTTCGCTTCCTGGCCGGCGGCGGCATGGCCGCGATCTGGCTGGCCGAGGACACAGTACTACAGCGGAGAGTGGCCCTGAAGGTTCTCGACGCGGATGATTCGCCCGAACTGGCATCACGCCTGTTGCGCGAGGCGCACATTTTGGCAGCGTTGGAACACCCAGGCATCGTTCCGGTTCACGACGCAGGAACGCTTCCTGATGGTCGAGTCTTCTATTGCATGAAGTACGTGGAAGGCCTGCGGCTCGACGATCATCTGACAAGAAATCCTGCAATTAGCGATCGCCTGCGCCTATTGTTGCGCATCGCCGAGCCTGTGGCATTTGCGCACTCTCGCGGCATCATCCACCGCGATCTGAAGCCGGAGAATGTGATGATCGGTCCATTTGGCGAAGTGTTGGTGATGGACTGGGGACTAGGCAAGGTCTTCAGCGCTCCGGTGAGTGAGTCGTCAGCGCAGAATACGGGAGCTGCCGAGTTGCAGCGCGAGCCGGCTTCGTTGCGCGTGTGTTCGACAGGACATGGAAGCGTCCTTGGCACTCCGGGATATATGGCTCCGGAGCAATTGCGTGGAGAAGTAGCACGTATGGACCAACGCACCGATGTCTATGGTCTGGGCGCGATCTTGAGTTTCATGATTGGGAACAGCCAGGCTGCCCAAAGCAATATGTTGCGAGTGGGGAACCCTGTCCGTGCGATCTGTGCAAAGGCTATGGACTCTGATCCGAATCGGAGATACGCGACGGTGGAAGCCCTCACTGCGGACATCGCAAATTACCTGGCAGATTCACCGGTCAGTGCATATCCCGAGAGTGCCGTCGAGCGATTAGCGAGGTTGTTCAATCGTCATCGCACGGCTGTCATCCTAATCGCCGCCTATCTCGCGATGAGACTGCTGTTTATTTTGTTCTCTCATCGCTAAAGGAATCGGCAAAAACGGGTAATAGAACTTCCAGAGAGAACACTCTCAAGACGGAGGCAGAGATGAGCAAGATAATGGTTGGAGTCATTCTCGGGGCGATTCTTGGAGCACTCGACGGAATGACCGCCTGGTTTACACCCGCGGCGAGGCCTGGAATTATAGGAATTGTCTTCGGCTCAACTATCAAAGGGATCCTCGCGGGAATCTTGATTGGAGTCTTCGCGCGCAAAGTCCACTCCCTGGCGTTGGGGATCGCCTTCGGACTCGGAGTTGGTCTCGTCCTCGCCTTCATCATCGCTCAACTCCAGCACGGCTATTACTTCCAAATCATGCTTCCTGGCGGGATGGTCGGCCTCACTGTGGGATACGCGACGCAGAAGTATGGACAGTCGCCCCACCTGCAAGGGGCTGCTTCGGCCCACTAATTCGGAGATCATGAGCGGTCCGTAATCTCCGATCCCGCCGGTCGCTCATGTACTTCCGTGTTGGCGAGAAAAAGGCCGTTGCCAATCCCGATACCTTTGTACCTTCGTCACGCACGTTTCTCGTCTCACTCCAATTCAACTTGCGGAACAATAAGTCAGTTCCCATCGGGCAGTCGTTGATCCGGACGAATAGGAGACAACGTGAAATATCGTGCGTATTTGACAATGGTAGCGGCGGTCGTGCTCAGCTCTGTTGGGTTCGCGCAGATGCCGTCGTCGCGCTTTGATCTCACGGGAAATGTTGCGCTCGGAAACGCGCAATTCGTAAGTGCGCCGGGCACGACCGGCAGCGGCAAGGTGCGAGCGTTCGGCTGGCAGACCTCGGGGACTTCTCACTTCAATAGCTGGCTCGGACTCACCAGCCAATTCAGCAGCGGTTACGCCTCCGCAAATTCCATCCAGCTCGTTGGCTACACCGGAGCCGGAAGCGTCCAGCACTATGCGATGCTGGTGGGACCGCGAATTACGTTTCTCTCCCGCAGCCGGTTCCACCCATACGCGGAAGCATTGGGCGGCACGGACTACGCTCTAACCAGATTTACCAATAACGGGACGACAGTGAAGGGCCGCGATTTCCAGAGCGCGTATTCAGCCGGCGGGGGCGCCCAAATCGATATCAGCCGTCGCGTTGGACTGAATGTCGAAGCTCACTATTTCGAGACGCAGCACACGGTGGCCAATCTGGGATGGACACCTTCACATCTGCAGATTTCGGCGGGGCTTGTCTTCAAGCTCTCGAATCTGCGAGACCGCATCATAGTCGCTCAACAACCTGCGCCGGTGCCCTCCCCCACGAGCGATACACAGACCGCGTCTACGCAACCCACGATCATGACCGTCTCCTCTGAGGGTACTGTGACGACCACGGTTGCGGCTGCGCCCCCGGTTGTTGAACCGGTTGTACGCCCGCTGCCGGTCGTTCAGGCAAAGACCGAGAGTCGGGTCGTCCAGCAGCAGCCGGCAGTCGCTGCGGTCGTGGTTGCGCAACCGGCTCCAGCTCCGGCTGTGGCACAGTTTCAGCCCTCTGTAGTGAACCCAGCCGCGGTGCTCAGCCAGAGCCATGCGGTACAAGCTCAGCCGGTACAGACTCAGGCGCCTCAGCCGCAACCGGCGCCGATAGCGCGTCCGGTGGTGTCGAGTTATGCGGCGCCGGCGGCGTCGAGCTACTCCACCACCCCTGCTCCGGTCGTACGGGCGCAGCCGGAGCCACAACAAGCTGCTCCGCTCTCGCTGGGTGAATACGCACGCAGGCTGCGCGAAAAGAAACAGCATCAGCAGCAGCACAGTGAGTGGTGAGCCCGGGTCGCAACTGACCGCTGCAGATTATTGACGGAGCTAACCAAAGGATGTTGCGTCGATGCGACCTTCGACGCTGTCCTTCCGTGTCTGAGAGAAACGGCGAATCCGAGGTATCTTCCACTAAGGTTAACCTAGGCGAAGCCCTCCCATGGAATGTCCACGCTGCAAAAGAACGGTCGATTCGAAGCTGCGTCGCTGCAGCTGGTGCGGCGTTAATGTGCCCCTTGGGCAGCATCTGCTGGAAGAGTCCGGCATAGTAGTGCCAATCCGGACTAACGAATCTGCAGGCTCAAATTCCCCAACGTCACGTCTGGCCACATTGGGCGATCGTTTGATTGCCGTCGTCTTGGACACGGCGGTTCTGGCGGTTGCGTGCGCCCTGGTCGATGTTTGGGTATTCATGCACTGGGGAGTCATCTCAGGTGGAGAATTGCGGATCACCGCTGCTTCCATCCTCGCCGGCGGAAGCCTGGACATAGTCATCGCCTTTCTCTATCTTTGGGTTCTTGAAGCAAGCCTGGGCAGCACGCTCGGCAAAGCCATAATGGGAATTGGCGTCGTAAATAATTCGAGCCGAAGCGCTCTGGCGGCATCGGCGATCCGTAATCTTCTGCGCGTTGTCGATGGTGTAGGTTTCTATCTGCTCGGTGCACTGGTCGCAAGTTGCTCCAAATTTCGCCGGCGCCTGGGAGACCTATGCGCGGGCACGTATGTGGTCGAAGGGAATTTGTCAGAGCTGTCTCGAGGGCTTTCCGTTCTCGCCTGGTTCGTGCTTCTGAGTGCTGGAGTGTGGGCCTTGCCCCAAGTATGCTCGCGACCGAAGCCGTCGCAGGCTCCGCGCTATCTCGGGCAAACCGTTATGCAGATTGGGCGGACAGACAAATCTGTTTATATGAGGACGCCGAATCACAGAATCGATGTCTCGATGACCCGCGACAGCGACGTAGAAAATGCGCGCTCAGCACCCGAAGCTGAAGCTGGGAAAGCGTCGAAATTAGACAATCAAGGTCTGCCGGTTCTTCCTTAGGATTACAATCTCAACGCACGTTCCAGAGTTCGGGATGGATCGCGGGGCGCTCCGTTCCTGAATAGTTCCTAAGGAGCTCGATCTGCAGCGTGGAGCTGCTTTCCGAACTCCGCCCGGAATGCTTGTTCGCGGTCGGACACATAGTTCTTGTAGCCATCGGGATCGACGAACGCGTTACGATCGCCGGCTTTCCTCTTTGCAAATTTTGCTTCCATGCCGTAGTAGGCCCCGTGGGCGCCCAGAAAGATGTCGCATGGCAAAGAGCGGAGCACGCGGAAGGTGCGCTCGTAGTCGGTGGCAATCTGTGGATACTTCATGTTGCCCACCAACTTGTATCCCGGATTCACATTGGGACTTCCAACGATTACGACGTCATAGGTCTTTCCGTTCTCTTTTGCTTTTAGAGTCCACGTAGTACAGCCTTTTGTATGGCCGGGAGTCAGGTGGGCGGTGAGCACGGTATCTCCGAGGTTCACTATGTCCCCATCGTGGAGTATGCGATCTACCTTGATGGGTGGAAAGAGGGAGCCGGGAGTATCGCCATATTGAAAGTCTGTCTTGCCGCCTGACTCGACTACGTCCACATCTCCTTCCATCACCATGTACTTGGCGCCTGTGAGCTTTTTGACCTGCGCACTCCCGGCGCTGTGGTCCCAATGCGCGTGGCTGATCAGGAGAATCTTGATGTCGTTGAAGCGGAATCCCAGCTTCTCGACGCTGTCTCGAATGAGCGGCACCGAGCTCTCAAGGTTGCTATTAATGAGGATATTGCCCTCGGAAGTGGCGATCAGGTATGAGGCCAGTCCTCTGCTACCGACGTAGTACACGTTGCCAACGATACGCTGTGGTGGGAAGGGCTCTGTCCAATCCGGGGCGATTTGTGCTTGACAGCCGACTGTGAGAGGCAGGGCGAGCAGGGCAAGGCGAATTAGAGCATCTTGCATTTTTTTCAGCATGACAGTAGCGCTGAAGGAATCGTCATTCTAGCCATTGTCACCGGTTAGCGACCAGACCTTGCTACACTACCTCGCCACCTCACCTGACAAAAGGAGCGGAGCTTGAGTCCGAAACCAACACTGGTTGCGCAATTGATCGCGGAGTTCCTAGGAACTTTCGTGCTGATTCTTTTTGGCGTTGGAGTAGTTGCAATGGTCGTGCTGTTCCCAACCAAGAATCCCGGGGAGGTGATTCATGGTGGCTACACGAACATAACGTTAGGTTGGGGACTCGCGGTCACGATGGGAATTTACATTGCAGGAAAGATCTCTGGTGCGCACTTGAATCCGGCCGTCACGGTGTCGCTTGCGGTTTTCCGCGGATTTCCCTGGCGACACGTGGTTCCATTCTCCATCGCGCAGGTCGCGGGGGCATTTTGTGCAGCCGCTGTGGTCTATCGCAACTATCTGCCCGCCTTCCATCAGGCCGATCCGTCACTCGAGCACACGGCCGGCGTGTTCACTACGTTTCCAGCATTTCCGGCGATTTGGGGCGCGGGATTTCTTGATCAGCTGATCGGCACCGGACTCCTTCTATTGCTCATTCTGGCGATTACTGACGAATTCAACATGCCGCCTGGCGCAAATCTGGCGCCTTTAATGATTGGTCTGGTAGTGGTTGCAATCGGCATGAGTTTCGGAGGAATGCACGGATACGCCATCAATCCAGCCCGCGATTTCGGACCACGCTTGTTCACTGTTGTGGCCGGTTTCCGCAACAACGGCCTCACCGATGGAAGCGGTGCCTGGCTGGTTCCGATCGCAGGACCTCTCTTAGGCGGCTTGCTCGGCTCGGCGCTGTATGACTTCGGCATTCGCCGCTTCCTCCGGCCGCAGCAGCACATGTCGCAGACGGTCAGGTGATCTTGAAGACCATGGCGCGTCCTTCACGCTTCTTCAGTTTGCGCGCCTTGCCGAGAGCCACCATCACATACAGAGCGTTCAGACGGTCGAAGTACTCTTTAAACAGATCGGGTCGGTGGGCGCCGGACTTCAGGCGGTTGACGGTCATCTCTTTACCCTTAAATCTGCGTTCAATCACTTCGGGCGAGTCGAGTTGAATGACCGTGACCGAGTAACTGTTGCGTCCCTGCGCAGCGGCAACCAAATAGGAGTTTGCCGTTTGATAGACGTAGTAACTTCGCTTATCGCCTTCCGCCTGGCCCACGAACTTTGCATTGGTGAACAGATTTTTGGCACCCATGTTGCTCCTTCCTTTTCTGGGAAGTTTTCAATGCCAAAGAAAGGCTAGCGTGGGAGTTTATAGACACTCCGGAGGCTCGGCAAGCTTTCATGCATGAAGTTACTTACTAGTCGGGGGTTAGGCGGAACTTCTCGCTCCAATTTGAAGCATTTCAGCCTCTCGGCTCCAGCATATTGGCTCCAGCCGGCCAACGCCGAAGGTCCACGCCAGAGCTCCGGTCAGCGAGACAGCAGCCGTAATGAGAAACGCCACCCGAAAATTCCCAGTCCAGTCCACGATGTATCCGGTAAGCGCTGGGCCGAAGACTCCAGCAAGATTTGCGAATCCGTTTTGCATTCCGCTCCACCTTCCTGTCGCATGTTGACCAGCAAGTGTTTGCGCGAAGGCAAAAGTTCCTGAACCTCCCATTCCCGATCCGAACCCGGCCGCGAGGAGCCACCAGAAATACGAGTCTGAACCGGCAACTGCGCAGATTGCCAGTGCAACCGCAGCGGTCGAGTATCCAATTGCCATTGCCGACTTTCGCACCAAGGTTGCGGTGTGGCCAGCCCGGAGGAAGCGATCGGAGAGCCAGCCCGTGGCCATCGCTGATGCAGCGTCGATCAGAAAATAAGCAGCGGCTATGCGGGACATGCTTTCCATCGACAGATGGCGCTCATGAACCAGATAGAAGGGAAGCCAGGTGACCAGGAAGTAAAGGAGATAGTTTCCACAGAAATGTCCGGCTGAAGCTCCCCAGAACGAACGCTGGCGCAAGATGTCGACAGCGGTTGCAGTATCGGCCTTGGCGACCGCGGACAAGTTCGATTTGCAAGGCATCCACTTCAGCCACGCAGGTACCCACAGAAGGCTGACAATACCGATTCCTATAAACACCGGACGCCATCCGTATCGCGCCATGAGCAATCCTGCGCCGAAGGTGCCGACCGCGGGCCCACACCGTATGGCGGAAATGATGACGCCGTTCGCAAATCCGCGAGAGCCTTCCGGCAGGTATTGCGCTAGTAGTTTCGAACAGCAGGGAAACGCCACAGACTCGCCGATTCCCAACAGCAGCCGCATGAATGCCAACATCGCGAAGCCATGTACGATGCCGGTTGCCGACGTGGCCAGCGACCAGATGAGGTAACCCGCTGCAATAACGGAGCTCGCATTCATGCGATCGACGAGCCACCCGCTGACAAACTGCAGGGCGGTGTATGACCAGAAAAAAGCGGAGAGCAGAATGCCGAGTTGCGACGCGGAGATCCCGAGTTCGTCTTTTAATAACGGCGCCGCGATTGATAAATTGCCGCGATCGACGTAATTTACCAGGATCGCAATGAACAACAGTATCAGCGCCGGAGCGAAGGGCCTAGACGTGTTCGGCTCCTGTGCGGACGCATTCATGGCAAACTCGCCGCGTCATTCTCTTCCTGCCTGGGCTGGTTTGCAACGTCAAATGTGAGGCTCGGCATTCGATCGGTGTTCCAGACGAGCATCGAATTAGCACTTTGAATTAAGGTGATATCGGAGAAAAGGTGTGCCGAAGATAGTTCGATTTCATAGGACTGGATCTGCCGATGTCTTGCAGATCGAAGAGCTGCCTTGGCAGGAGCCCAAGGCCGGCGAGGTGCGACTCAGGGTGGAGGCGATTGGGTTGAATCGCGCCGAAGTAATGTTTCGGCAAGGCAGGTATCTCGAGCAACCCCGTCTTCCGGCGCGAGTTGGCTATGAGGCCGCGGGCGTCGTCGATGCTATTGGTCCCGGAGTGAGCGGGATTCGCGTTGGCGAGCGTGTCAGCACTGTCCCTGCGTTCTCGATGAACGACTACGGAGTTTACGGTGAAAGTGCGGTGGTGCCGGCCACTGCCGTAGCCCACTATCCCGAACATCTGTCAGCGACCGAAGGCACCTCTATCTGGATGCAATATCTCACCGCCTGGGGTGGACTGATCCATTACGGGAAAGTGAAAACCGGAGACTTTGTGCTGATCACCGCGGCAAGCAGCAGCGTTGGCTTCGCTGCGATTGAACTCACGAAATTGGCAGGCGCCACGGCGCTCGCGATCACGCGTAGATCGGATAAGAAGAAGACATTGCTCGATGCGGGCGCAGACGCGGTGATCGCAACTGAGGAAGAAGACATTGCCAAACGGGTTGGACAGATCACCGGCGGCAAAGGCGCAAATTTGATTTTCGATCCGGTGGCAGGGAAGTTCCTGGAGAGGCTCGCAGCAGCCGCAGCTAGGGGTGCGCTGATCATCGAATACGGTGCGCTTGCGACAGAGCCCACTCCATATCCGCTCTTTGCCGCGCTCTCGAAAGCCCTGGTAATACGGGGCTACACACTATTTGAGTTCGCTCGTGATCCGGCAACGCGCAAGGTGGCTGAGCAGTACATCTTTGATCAGCTACAAAAGCGGAGGCTCCAACCGCGGGTCGACAAGACCTTTCCCCTGTCTCAGATTGTTGAAGCGCATCGCTACATGGAATCGAACCAGCAGATGGGGAAGATCGTAGTGACTGTCTAACGGCGCGAACGCGGAAACTTATATTCATAGCGCGACATGTCCACTCGACGACCGCGAAACCGGACGCCTTCGCCTTCAAGCCGAAAGCGTTGCTCGAATGCGTCGTGTCCGAGTGTCTTGATCGCTCCGCCCGCACCAACGACGCGGTGCCACGGCAACCCAACCGTTTTCCGTAGCGCGGCTGCAGTTTGACGAGCTCCACGTGTCAGCCCCGCCGCGCTGGCGATCGCACCGTACGTCGAAACCATGCCGTGAGGAATTTGGCGTATGACCGCCAGAATTCTGGTCCGGTTGGTCGCTGCGCCGTCCTCAGGTATTACTCGCTTCCGTGTTGCCACTCAGACCACCAGCGTAACAGGTAGCCAGCGAACATGGGATCCCGGCGGAAAAAAGATGACAGCTTAGAAAATGCTAGTCCCAAAATGGTCTTAGGCCCCAGACTTCCCCGGCGCCGCCGTCTGTCCTACGTCACGCCATTCCGGTAATGCCGGACGTACTCCGGCACCAAAGTGCGCTCAGGCAGTCTCGAATCGGGAACCGGCGTGCTCGGCGTCAGTCTCAGCGGCAGGACTCCCGCCCAGACCGGCAAGGCGTAGTCTTCTTCGTCGTCCATGGGGGGGCCGGTGCGCGCTTTGGCCGAGGCTTCTTCTATGGTGAATTCCAGCACGGCGGTGGCCTTGAGCTCTTTTTCGTTCGGCAGGCGGACTTCGTTCCAGCGGCCGCGGATCAGATGTTCCGAGATCACGCGGAGCGCTTCCGTCTTCTGTTCGGGATCGTTGATCTTGCGCGCGGCTCCGAACGCAACTACTGAGCGATAGTTCATCGAATGATGAAACGCGGACCGCGCTAGGACAAGGCCATCGACGAGCGTGACATTCACGCAAGCTGGAAGGCCATTATCCAGCTCACGCAACATGCGACTCGCAGCAGAGCCATGCATAAAGAGTGCCTCTCCTTCGCGCCCATATAACGTCGGGATAACGAAAGGCTGTCCATCGACGTTAAATCCAACGTGGGCGAGGAAGCTGGCGTCAAGGATCTGGCAGACCGCCTCGAGATCATGCGATCCGCGATTCGGCAAACGGCGAAGTTGCGTACGCTCCGAGATCTTCATTGCCGGTTGGCTCTCGCGAACGTTACGATCCAATTTGTCTCCCACGTCTTACCTCCATCGGCCGAGAATGCCTGTTCCCATATTGGTGCATCAGGATTGGTGCGGGTCCAACGGAAACGACACAACACTTTCCTTCCGTCAACCTCTTCATCGCCGAAAAATTCGCCGATGTCACCGCGGAACTTTCCCACTATCGGCGGCTGCAGAATGCCGGCGCGCACATTGTCCGCCCAGTATAGCGACCACTCCTGGGTTGCCGGGTTGAACAATCGCAAGGTTGTGCCAAGGACGGTGTGGCCGCTGCGAACAGCGGCGTAGCGATCGATGTTGCCCAGACCGTTCAGCAAGGGCTCCGCCTCAAGGGTGCCATCGAAGTCGATCCAATCCTGCGATCCGCGCAACCGCCCATTCAGAAAATGGTTATGACTTCTCCACGAGCCAAAGAGGAAATCGAAATCACGCGATACCGCAGCATCAGTCGTCACTTTTGTCATAGCAGGCATCAGTCGACCCCCAAATCAAAAGTAAGTTTCCTAGTCCTTCTACAGAATGCAGGAAGCTAGTGGTATTCTCAAAGCACCACTTTGTATGGCTCTGGTAATACCGCTTTCCAAGGGCGCAGGACCAATCTCTCGACAGGTATACCTTGGTCTTCGCGGCGCGATCGTGCAAGGGACGTTTCGTCCGGGCGATCGGCTCCCGGCAACGCGAGACCTGGCGGAACAACTAGGCGTCTCGCGAACCGTCGTCCTGTTTGCCTACGATCAGTTGCTCTCAGAGGGATTCGTTGAAGGTCGTCCCGGATCGGGAACCTACGCGTCAAACATTTTTAATGCGAATCCAAGGACGGCTGCCGATTCTGCTCGACTGCGTCTGTCGGGGTTTGGCAAGGCAGCTGCGGCGGCTTCGTCGACCGTCGATTTTCCGAAGAGGCGGCAGACATCGCTGCGTTATGACTTTGCGTATCGACGTAGTGGAGTGGACGAATTCCCCTTCGAGGTGTGGCGGCGAATTCTAATGCGGCGCGCCCGCAAAGCATCTGTACGTCACTTCGACTATGGACCAGCCGCCGGTAGTCTCGCGCTGAGAGAGGCGATTGCGATTCATCTGCGTCGTTCGCGCGCTGCGGTCTGTGATGCTTCCCAGGTGATCATCGTGAACGGATCGCAGCAGGCTCTGGATCTGGCAGCGCGCGTGCTTATGGAACGCGGCGACAGCGTAGTTGTGGAGGATCCGCAATATCAAGGCGCACGAGAGGTCTTTCGGGCTGCGGGAGCCCGACTACATCCCGTGAGTGTGGACCGGGACGGGTTGAATCCGGCGAAGTTGCCGCGATCTGCGCGCATTGCCTTCGTGACGCCATCCCATCAGTTTCCAACGGGAGCCATCTTGCCGCTCGCCCGGCGGCTGGCACTGCTCGAATGGGCAAAGAAAGCAGATGCAGTCGTGATTGAGGATGACTATGACGGCGAGTTTCGGTATGAAGGGCAGCCCGTCGAGTCGATGCAGGGCCTCGACACCGAAGGACGGGTGATTTATCTGGGAACATTTTCACGCACGATTTTTCCTGCTCTGCGAATCGGATACTTGATTGCGCCGAAGTCACTGGTCCCGGCATTTACCTCGGGAAAGTGGTTGTGCGATCGGCACACTGCCACTCTGGAGCAGGAAACGCTGGCGGAATTCATCTCCAGTGGGGCGTATGAACGGCACCTGCGTCGTACCCGCCGCGCCAACGCTGTACGTCGTGCTGCGCTGCTCGAAGCGACTCACAAATACCTTCGAGAAGTTGAAGTAACCGGAGACGGTTCCGGAACTCATGTCGTCTTGTGGCCGAACCCATCGATCTCTGAGGAGGATCTCATTGCCCGCGCGGCAATACAGGATGTGGGCGTTTACGGGATCGCGAAATATTTCTTGAAAACGCCGAAGAACCCCGGACTCATGCTGGGGTATTCAGGAATGAACGATGAGCAGATTCGTGAGGGAGTTCGACGCCTGGCGAAGGCAATAGCCTAGTCCCTAAAAGCACAAACGGCCGCCGGGAGGCAGCCGTTTGCGTGTCGTTTTCCCCTAAGTTCCAGGAGACATTGCTGTGACACAAGGAGGAGCCTTGTGGCCATGGAGACAACTTCTCTCCAAACAACGCTCTGCACATTTAGACGATGTTGCCGCCAACAAGTTGCGCCGAGACGCAAACAAATCTGGTCGAAAATGCTTTTAGTCGTGGGGATGCAATGCGGCAGCAAGAATGTGCGAGAGTAATCGCAATGGTTGCAGCTACTTGGCAACTTCAGCCCAGGTCATATCTCGCGCGTGGCTGCGAGTCTGCTCGCGCCAGTCGAAGAACATTTGGGAGTAGCTCTGGGTAATGTATTCCGATTCTTTAATGCCAAGGCGTGCCGCTGTACGATCGATCCATTCTGGCGATCCTTCGAGTTCGGCGATGTTGCCTATGGGCGTCTCGTCAAGCACGACGTGTCCTTCACCATCACTCCACTCGGCGCGGTACTTTTCATAACGAAATGACGGCCCGAGTCCAATCGCGACAAAGATGTGAGCTAGTGCCTCGCCATCATCGACCTGAGTTTCAGTCTCCAAGCGCGACTTGTGCTTTCCCGTATTGCCCTTCGTCTTGTGAGTGACGGTCCACTTGGAACCGTATTTGCGAATCCGCAGGACCTCTCCACGAACACGCAACCGCCGGTCGGAAAAATCATAGAGGGTGTTCATCTCGTGTGTGCGAGGCGTCACAAGCTTGAATTCGGAGGCTCCGAGCTTGTGCGTGAGTGCATCGAGATCATTCACGCGCAGCTTAACTTCGACTTCGTCGGCCGACATGAACTGATTTTACGAGCTTCATCATAGAGACGCAGCAGGCTGCGTCCCAACCTGGGTGAACTTAATCAAAGTCGCGCTCGTTGATTGATACGGGACCATTCACTGTCGACAGACGAACCACAGGCGTGCCACTTCCGAACTGAACGCTTTTGTTGTGATCATCGAAGTCCTTGCGTGCGCCTTCGCAGCCAGAGCAGTCGAAAGGAGAGTAGCCTCGAGTCTGTACGAGAACTCCGGAGGTGTAGTTGTTCTGTAGCTTCAGTGACATGGGTCCGTTCATGGATTCGGCGTCCAGTCCCCTGCCGTTCCAAGAAGTGCCAATGAGCTTCACAGCGATCGGACCGTTCTGGGCATGCAAATGAACGTCTCCGCCGTTGCCCGCGTAGGATATTGGTCCGTTCACGACTTCGGCACTGATTTCGCCTGCCGAACTCTTGATTGCGAAGGGCCCATTGGTGCTTTGAACTTCGACTTTGCCGGAAAGATTTGAGATCGAGATAGGGCCGTTCAGTCCTTTGAGTGAAAGAGAGCTGCTGCGTGGCGCATGAATGATGAGATAAGAGGTCCAGTCCCCGTCATCGGGACCCCTTACAGTCAGATGGGCGCCCTCAAACGAGGTCTTTATCAGCTGCAGTTTGTATTCTGCTTTCGTGCGCTCGTCGGATAGAGCGGCCTTGCAGTTGAGTACGCCGAAATCCTGACGGTCCCACCCATAGACATATATTCCTCCGTTTTCTGCGGCTTCTACACGGACCGTCGTTGCAGTTGCCGGAAGAGTAAGACGGTCCTCAGACCGCGCAAGTTCGCGATTATCGGAGCGCATTTGCAGCTGGTCACAGGATGTGACATCGCGATCATCAGTGCTCACACTTAGTCCATGATGATGGCCGTCGTACGCATGGGAAGGGAAGGCGGCTAGACATAAAGCTGCAAAAAGAAACAGTTCGCGCGAACGTTGCATCGTACTCTTCTCCTCGTCAGCCAGATAGACTGCCGACGAAACCGCTGGTTAGCAGGACTTTTTCGGGAACTTCCACTAGGGAACTGGGTGTGCGGTGGCGTTCCATGACGGGCGGGCCAACTTTTCAGCACCATAACTGATGCGATACAATTTCCGTCTGCTGTTCCGGCCTCAGACCCGTCTATCTGTACACGTGCTTTTGTAGTTCTTGTGTTGTGTGGTTTTCTCGGAGGAAACGCGCATGTCACCTCGCCTTTCGAACTTCTTTAGTCGTCTGTTGCTCACGGTTGTAGCTACTTCTATTTCCGTAATGGCACAGACAACATCAGCGGATGAAACTCAGCCATCGAAGGTGGACGTCTTCGCCGGTTACTCGTATCTAAGCCCGAACGGCGCCATCAACGGTAACAAGGGCATCACCAAGGGTTTCACGGTCGCCTCTTCTTATTGGCTTAACAAATACATAGGCGGCGTCATCGAAACTGGCACGCACTTGGGAGACATCAATACATTTAATACTCTGACCGCTGGTCCAACCTTCCGCATTCCGATGGAAGGGCTCACACCATTTGGTTTGGCGACGTTCGGCATGAACCGCGAAGCCCCGGCGGGCATTAACTCCTCGACCGGATTTGGATTCACTGGCGGTGGTGGCTTTGATTTGCATGCCTTCAAGCGATTGAGCCTGCGCCTGATTGAGGCCGAATACGTATATGGTCACCACAATTTCGGATTCATCAACGGTTCGCCAACCAGCGTGCGCGACAACATGGGCGGAGCCAAGGTTAGCAGCGGCTTGCTGTTTAACTTTGGCAGTGTCGGGCCGCCTCCGGTGCCGCCGTCAGCCTCTTGCTCGGCGCAGCCAACCGATGTATTTGCAGGCGAGCCCGTGCAGATCACTACGCAGCCTTCCAACTTCAATCCGAAGCGAACTCTCACTTATGCCTACACTGCCACGGGCGGAAAGGTGAACGGAACCGGGCAGACGGTTAATGTCGATACAGCAGGCTTGGCCCCCGGCTCCTACACGGTGACGTCGAATGTGAGCGACGGGAAGAAGGGCGCAGCCACCTGCTCTGCGACGTTCAACGTGAAACAGCAGCGGGCGCCAACGGTCACCTGCTCTGCGAATCCGACGACGGTTCGCACAGGAGACAGCTCGACGATTACGGCAGAGGGAAGGAGTGAAGACAACCGTCCACTGACTTATAAGTTCGACGCGACAGCAGGAGCGCTTACGCCGAACGGCGCACAGGCAACTCTGAACACTCAAGGCGCTCAGCCAGGTCCTGTGACAGTAACCTGCACTGCCACCGATGATCGCAATCTGAGCGGAAACGGCCAGACGACTGTAACGGTCGAGGCTCCGCCACCTCCACCACCGCCGCCGCCGCAGGCCAGCAAGATTAACCAGATCGAGTTCCCGAACAAGCAGAAGCCTTGGCGCGTGGACAACACCGCGAAAGCCGTGTTGGACGATGTGGCTCTCCGTCTGCAGCGTGAACCCGATGCTCGACTGGTGATCGTTGGATCGACCGATCCAAGCGAAAAGCGGCCGAACCTCTCGGCAGAACGTGCGGTCGATGCGAAGTTCTATCTGACCAACGATAAGGGCATCGATCCAAGCCGTATTGAGTGCCGTTCTGGTGGGACCGGCGGCAAGATCGCCGAGTTCTGGATCGTTCCTGCTGGTTCAACCTATCAGGGCACGGAGCCAGTGGTGGATGAAACCAAGATCAAACCGATCCCAGATCATCCGGCTCCGAAGGCGCCGGCGCGCAGGAGAGCTACTGCACCAAAAAAGCCTAGCTAGTCGGAGTTAAATCACAACCGGCCGAGGGAGTTCCTCCTCGGCCGGTTTTTGTTTTCAAGCTCTTAGCCTCTGAGCGTCTAATCTGCCAAGCATGACAGTTGCAAGCTGCTGGTTTGCATCTAACGTACAGGCAGCCACTTTAAATAGCGTGCAAAACGGGATTCCTACGAACAACTTCGCAGGTGGTCCGGATAAAATCAGTGCTGACCTCGCCGGCGTTCAGACATTGAGAGCTGTCGGCACCGATTGAGCCGCTTAGAAGCTCAGCAGCTTCCTTTAAGGTGATTTATCGAATGCGATTTCTTTCTCTCCTGACTGCCATTCTTCTTACGGTCGCTACTGTTTCAGTTGGTCAATCAACTTCCACTCCGAGCCGGTCGTGGACCTCGGTTGGTCCCGACGGCGGTGATGTTCGCACGCTTTCCGCTGATCCTGTGAATCCATCACGAGTCCTTCTGGGCACGAGCGCCGGACAGATTTATCAGTCGGAAGATAGCGGTAATACTTGGCAGCGTTTTGTTCGGATCGGGAAAGGCAATGACTACGTTATCGATCACATCATCTTCGATCCGAAACAATCCGGTGTGATTTACGTGGCTGCCTGGACGCTCGAGAGCGAGGGTGGTGCCGTCTTCAAGAGCATCGATAATGGGCACACCTGGCAGGGGCTTTCCTCGCTTGAAGGCAAGTCTGTTCGCTCGATGGCACTTGCACCGTCAGATCCGAATAGTCTGGTTGCGGGAACCCTCGACGGCGTCTTTCGCACGCGCAACGGAGGCCAGACCTGGCAGCGTATGTCTCCGGAAACTAACGGAGAGATCAAGAACATTGAATCCGTCGCGATTGATCCTTCGAATCCCGACGTCGTCTATGCCGGTACCTGGCACCTGCCTTGGAAGACTGGCGATGGTGGCCAGAATTGGCACAACATCAAGAATGGCGTCATCGACGATTCCGACGTTTTCTCCATCATCATCGATCCTGTCCGACCTGATGTGGTTTATGCCAGCGCCTGCTCGGGTATCTACAAGAGTGAAAATGCAGGGGAGTTCTTCCACAAAATTCAAGGCATTCCTTTCTCGGCCCGCCGCACTCGCGTGCTGAAACAGGACCCGAGCAACAGCAACATTGTGTACGCGGGAACCACGGAAGGGCTATGGAAGACCATCGACGCGGGAAAGACGTGGCGTCGAATTACCTCTACAGAGGTGATCGTCAACGATGTACTAGTGGACGTTCGACGTCCTGAACATATCTTGCTCGCGACCGATCGGGGCGGCGTCCTGGCGAGCAACAATGCCGGCGCATCGTTCGAGCCGTCCAATACAGGCTTTGCGCATCGGCAAGTCGCGGCGCTTTCGGTTGATCCGGAAGACCAGAATACCCTCTATGCCGGCCTCATCAACGACAAGCGCTATGGCGGCGTATTTGTCAGTCACGATCAGGGTACTCACTGGCGGCAGATTAATGCCGGCCTCGAGGGCCGTGACGTTTTTGCTCTGCGCAAGTCGGGGATGTCCCTGCTTGCCGGCACCAGCAATGGTGTATTTGTTCTGGGTGGCGATACGCTCGCGCCCAAGGGCGGGCACATCGCGAGCGCAGAGCAATGGCGCCCCTCCGACCGCATCGCGAACGAAAACACGGCCATTGTTCGTAAGGCGACAAAGACGGGGAAGGCCGTCACGCGAAAAATAATCAAGCCTGGCATGCTAAAGGCGCGGGTCACCGATGTCGAGCTAGATGGCAAGAAGTGGATCGTAGCCAGCGGTCAGGGACTATTCACGAGTTCCAATTTAGGACAAACCTGGCAGGGCGGTCCGGTGCTTGGGCACACTGATATCAGCCTCGTGCGTGTATCAGCCAAGCTCATCGTTGCGGTGAGCCGCAACTCTCTACTCACGTCGACAGATCGGGGCGAAAACTGGAGCGAAGCCAAGCTGCCAAAAGTGATTGCATCGATTCGGGACGTCGCCTTCTCAAATGACGGCAGCATTTGGCTCGCCTGCCGCGAAGGACTCTATCGCAGCAGCGATGCCGGCGAGAACTGGGAACGTCTGCTCAACTTGCCGGTTGTGAATCTTGCTTCGGTCTATTACGACGCCGCCACCCAGCGGATGCTTGTAACCGCCATGAACTCGACAGAAGTTTTTTCCAGCGACGATGATGGCCGGAGCTGGCAGCACCGCGATTCTGGCTGGCTACTTCGCTCGATTACCCAAAACGCAGGCCACCTGTTGGCGTCGACGGCCTTCGACGGAGTTGTAATCGAAAGGCCTACGACGGAATCGGCGGAAGCAGGTAATGGTGAACGCCGAACCGTGTCGTCTGTGCACTAGACCGAACGGAATCGAGGGAAGCCGGACCGACGCGGCGCCCTCGCGCGGTCTTTTTCTCTCTTAGATAGATACACAAAGGCCTAGGAACTCGACCTCTGACTCCAGAAAGAGTACGTTGGCAGTGCAGTCAGACACCCGCGCGAGGGCGCGCGTCGGCTCAAGCCTCAAGAGCCCCCGGCGAGTCCCAAGTCAACTGCGACCTTCTGCATGGCTTCGATGCAGAACGCAATGTGCTGATCGAGATCGATACCGAGCTCCGCTGCTCCGTTCACAATGTCATCTCGCGAGACGCTGCGGGCGAAGGCCTTATCCTTCATTTTTTTGCGAATCGATTTTGCATCTACCTCCGCCAGCGATTTCGAGGGCTTCACCAGCGCGGTAGCAGTAATGAATCCAGCCAGTTCGTCGCAAGCGAAGAGTACTTTCTCCATGTGTGTTTGCCGAGGGACGCCGGTGTAGTCAGCATGCGACATGATCGCGCGACGCACCTCTTCAGGGTATCCACGTTCTTCGAGGATCTTGTTTCCCACGTAGGGATGCTGTTCCGGAGTGGGAAAGCGCTCGTAGTCGAAGTCGTGGAGCAAGCCTGTCACGCTGTACTTCTGTTCAAGCTCATCCGCTGCAGTCTGCGTCAACCCCTGTTCTCGCGCCAGCTTTTGAGCATAGGCCAGCATGCAAGCCTCGACTGCTCTAGCATGCTTTCTCAAACTTTCCGACTGGGTGTATTCAGTTAGTAAACCCCAAGCCGACTCACGAGATTGTCCGCTCATTTACCTGTTTTCTCCCTTGTTTCTCTAGTGTTTCTTGCCACATATTCCTTGTTTTCTCGCGGTTTTTACTTGACTTCTACCCGCAGAGTACCGCAGAGTAACCGTGGCTGAATTACGGAAAACTCGTCCCGATTTCGGCTTCTGTTTGAGAGTGCCCCGCTCTGGCAACTCCCAAACTACATGGCAACGACGCTCGCACCTGTTGATTCCCGAGAGGTGGTGAGATGCGACCATTGTCACCTTGTCCAATTTCGGACCATCAGCAACAACTGCCGTAAATGCCGAACGTCCCTCGACAACGAGCCGGAGCCGGTTGTTGTCGCACCTGAAGTCACCCCAACGGTAGACAGTAACAGCTCGCTCCCGCAAATTCAGATTGCGCTTGCGATCCGTTCGCTGCGCCACCGGTCAGGGCTGAGCCAACGCCAGCTTGCCGGACGCATGCAGGTGCCGCGCACATACGTATCCAAGATCGAGAATGAGAAGGCGACGCCCACGTTGTCGTCGCTCGCACGCCTGGCCACCGCGCTGGAGGTCACGATTCCTGACCTGCTCCGCGGAGATGGACGTGCGCGCGAGGACGAAATTGCCGCATTAGCAGCAGATCCGTTCGTGGCCGAAGTTGCTCCGTTTGTTTTTCAGTTGGATGCGATGCAGCGCTCGAGCCTGATGATGCAAATGCGAGATCTAGCGACGCGTCCACGCCGCAAAATTTAAACATAATCCTGCTCACGCTCGCGTAAGAGGCCGGTTCCATATGGGATCGGCCTTATTGTTTCTGCAGAGAATGTTGTGCGGGTTTGAGAGAGCGGGTACCGCAAACAGCTCCGTTCTTGTAGGGAGCAAAGGCAGGCTGGGTGAGGGCGCCCGGGCGCTCCGGGTTACACAAGAAACGCAGCGCACGGACGCCCTCACCCGGCGGAACGCTCGGGGCGTCAATAATGCTTTGGTGACCATAAAGCCGGATCCCTCAAGGGGATTCAATTAGAAAGTACGAGGTTTACTCGTCGCGATCATGCCCCCTGTCGTTATCGTCGTCGCGATCATCGTCTGCCGGTTTCGGAGTAAACGAAACGCCACGCAGGACCTCGCCAAATCTTGCAGTGCGGAGTGTCGAGAAACTCTCTGAGCCAGGATCGGTGGCACCCAGTCTATCGGTGATGACAACAACCTTGTTCGGATCAGCTCCTTGATCTCCGTTTCCGCTCACCGTCGAGGTTACGGCGTAGATGATCGCCAAGCCATCATCGTCTACCCGTCCAGTGATATTCCGCAGACCATCTGTAGCAGGAGCCCAGGGCAGTGGCTTTTTCAGCGCCGTGTTGTTTCCGGTCGGATAGCCGGAGATCGTATATGGCGTTCCCAGATCGAGCCCGGCGCTTAGAGTGTAGCCCAGCTTCCACTGACCGGCGGTTGAATCAAAGACCCACTTCTGAAGTCCAGCGTTCGTCTGCGCAGCCGCAACGGAGTACTCTCCCGCAGTAGTGTCAAAGGTGTTGTCGCCGTTGCCCTCCTGGGCCATGTAGAGCGTTTGCGCATCGGCGAACCAGATTCTGAACGGGAAGAAGCTGCTGGTTGAATCCAGTGTGGCTGGAAAGCCTTTCAGGATGCACATGTTGTAAGGAACTACACCCTGAGCTTGAATTGTCGCAGAGGTGTGGTCATAAACCAGGGCCGTCGTTGGAAGACTAGCTCCAGGAACCGGCAGTCCCACTGCGGGAGAAGCGCTCGTCGCCGGGCACGCCTGGCCCGTGGTGTCGACGAAATAGACAGTGTTTACGCCGTTGCCGCCGCTGCCCTTCGTGTAGCACACGACGTTATTGAAGACCGTGAGACCGCGGAAATTCGTGTCTTTCCCGATCTTGTCATGCGGCAGTCCGAGTTGCGTGATGTTGAAGCTGCCTAGCGGTGTCGGTGGATCTGGGGACTGGGCTGTTTCCTCCGCTGTTGAGGGGATCAGGAATTGTGCACCGCCGCCGATGATGATGCCATCCGGTTGAGGATTGCCTCCGTCGCCGGCATTACCTGCGAGATAGAGCACATTAGCTCCGCGACGATTGTTCAGCAGGGCAGCGCGCCCATTGTTTCCGCTGTACGCTGTGGATTCTGTGAAGTGAAACCTGCCCCACGCGTCGACTTCCGCGACTGCACGGAAATTGCTCAGCGGCACTGGATTCGTAGCATCAACGAAGCCCGGCGTGTTCGAGTTGGAGATATCAATTGCATCAATGGGCGCAACGTAGCCCATGAAAGTAATCTTTTCGCGATTGGTCGAAAGATTCAGCGCCAGTTCCGATTTCGAGGGAAAGCTCGTCACTATGTGATCCTTTGCTGGATCACTGGGCACCTCGAGCGAATTGATAAGCGTTCCGGTCCGCGGATTCACTTGATCGAGAAAGATCTTCGAAGTGATACCAAAGCTGCTGTCTGCCTGATCGTTGTTCCAAACGAACGGATACGTCCCATCGCTCGTTGCCGCTTTGCATTTGGACACGCAACCCGGCGGCAGGACCGCACCCACCGCAATGTTGGCCGCGTTATTGTCGTAGACGCTGCGGCTGACTACCAGATTGTGCGGCATGAAATGCTTGCGTTGGTCCTCACGCGCATGCTTGTCTTCAGCGGACGCCGTCAGCAAGCCCGCTGGGACAAGGAAGGTAGCTACAAGACAAAGTTGAACGAAAGCGCAAACAGGCTTAAGCCGCAGCGCAGATGCATTTGTCATTCTTAGAGTCTCCATGAGTCGCAAAAAGTAAGGGATTTACGGGATCTGGGGGGGGCCAGGCAAGCTAACATCGCGAGTATTGCTGGCAGGTTACGATTCTGTGAGGTTTCGTTAAGACTATGGGAGGAGTTGTTTGCGGAATGAATTTCGGAAGTGCAGCAATGTGGAGACGCCGCTGTGGGGGGCGTCTCTCATGCAGCCGCTCAACGCGCCTTCGCGTGAAGCGATTGATGGAGCTCTGGCTTAGCAACCCGAGCCCGAGGCCTCAAGGCATAATACGCAATCCTAAGTATTGCCATAGCAATGAGTACAGCACCGAAGGTACACACTATCGTTGCGCCAGTGGGCAGATCGGCCCATACCGACACATAGCAGCCAAGCGCCGACACCAGCGTTCCCATCGTCCATCCGATCGCCAATCGAGATCCAATGCGATCGGCGAAAAGCATGGCTCCTACCGACGGAACGATGAGGTAGCAAAAAACGAGCAGCACTCCGGCGATCGCGACAGACGACGTGACGACAAAGCCGAAGGAAGCATAAAAGAGAAAGTCCCAGAGCTTCACATTGATCCCCTTGGCTCGCGCCCGTTCCTCGTCGAGCGAAATCAGGAGAAACTTCCTCCGAAAGATGTAGTGAAACGCGCCGATCGCGCCGTAAAGGATTGAGGTCTTAATCACGTCGTGCTTTGAGACGGCAATGATATTGCCAACCAGCATGTCCTTCAGATGCTCGGTTTCGCCGGTGGCCTTGCTCATCGCCAGGATCGCTCCAGCCGATGCAACCGCGTATGCAATGCCGATGATGGCCTCAAGTGGGATCCGTTTGTGCCGGGATCGAACCAAGGCAAAGATGGCGGCCCCGAGAAAGGTGAATCCAAGACTGAACCAATAGGCCCCAGAGCCATGAGGATCCATCCCACGAAGGATTGCGATCGTAGCACCCAACGCAGCAATTTGCGCCAGCGCAAGATCAACGAAGATCACGCCGCGCTCGACAACATGTACGCCAAGATAAGCGTGAATGCCCGTCAGGATGAGGCTGGCGACGAAGGGAAGAATGAGGAATTGCAATATTTCCATAGTTTTATTTTGTTGAATCAAATGCCTGCTTGAGCAGGTTCAAATCGTAGTCGAAGAGCTTGAAGTAGTCGTCAACACCTTTCTCTCCACCGACAGAGGGCGTCATCACCAGCACTTTGGCTCCTGTCTGGCTCGCCACACTGTTCGGTGTCCGCAAATCGAAGTAAGGCTCGATCAGCATGACCTTTACATTCTCGCGCTTCATCAAGTTGATGAGGTCGAGAGTGTGCGAAGGCGTGGGGGGAATGCCAGGTCGCGGTTCAACGTAGCCGACCACATCGAGTCCAAAGTGCTTGGCGAAATTTGGCCAGGAACGATGATAGGTCACAACTTTGCGTCCATGATACGGAGCCATTTCCGCCTCCCATCGCTTTTCCGCGTCGGAGAGGCGCTTATTAAAATCGGCAACACGCTGCTGAAAATATTCAAAATCGGCCGGATCGAGCTCACCGAGTTTTCCCGCGATGCCTTTCACCAACCGCCGACCATTGTCCGGATCAAGCCAGTAGTGCGGATTGCCCAGAGGATGCACGTCACCTTCAGCACGAGTTACTTTGCCCTGCGGAATCTCAAGGATCTCTGCAAACTGCGAAGCATCGAGATAGCCGTTTGCTCCAGGCTGAATTCGACCATTGCCCGATTGAGTGATCAAAGGCGGCAGCCAGCCAATCTCGAGATCGAGTCCCACACTAAGGAGCAAGTCGGCATTTCTCAATTTCAGTAGGAAACTCGGCTTAGCTTCGACAAAATGCGGATCCTGATATCCCTTGGCAATCGACTCCACAGAAATTCGATCACCGCCGACCTCCTGCGTCAGAGCTGCCAGGTCGGTCGTGGATGTAACGACGTTGAGCTTCTTGGCAAAGGCGAAGGACGGCAGCAGTAATGTTGCCAGCAGTCCCAAAAACGCGAGTCTTTTCATCATCAATAAATAGTTCCTTTTAGTTAGAACGGATGCGCCCCATGGGCGCCCAGCGAGAACTGAATCTGCATCAGCAATTCGTTCGCGTCTTCTTTTCCGGGCGGGGAAAGAGTTGAAACCGAAGCTCCATAGCGAGTGAAGCGATACTGTCCCCGAACTTGTGCGAACTCACTCGGCCAATAAGTGAGAACGACGGAAGCGCCGTTATCCGTGATGCGGGCATCTCTGGCACGGTCCGAACGGTCGAAACGGCCTCCCACAAACCAGCGGCGGGCGAATTGGTAATCCCCTGAAGTATAAAACCCGAACGCGCGCTGGAAGTTGGGTGCTGTGCCCAAAGGGCAGCCACCCGGCAGACATGCAGCTCCGCCCGGCTGCTGTCGCTGGCTCCATATAAACTCCCCTCGCCCAACAAAGGATTTATAAATCGCCCGCCGCAGTGGTTTGTATCTCAGCGTGGCGTCGATTCCGTAAAGATTTGTAATGAAGGAGCTTCCAAGATCGTTGTGACCTCTGGCGTAAGAGACTCCCAGATCAAGGTTTGTGGATTCCGAGATGTCTCCGTATCCGCGTAGATGTCCAACGACACTGACATCACTTCGCTGCGAACTCTTGAAGACGTCGGCAGAGTCGCCACGAAACAGTTGAGCGGTACCCTCGAGAAACAGTCCTTTAGGCGCCGGCAAAATTCGTGTAACAGAAAAACCTGCGTCGTCGATCCCATCCTCTCCTCCGACAAGATTCCCGGTTACCACGGGCCGGTCGATCCAAGGTAGTACGTGATTGTGCAGTGTGTTCACTTTGCCGAAGGCGGATCGCATCTTGCCCGCCTTGGCTACGATCCCTCCGGGTAAAGCGGTGAAGGTAATGTATCCCTCTTCCAGGTTGACACCTTCTTCTCCGAAGGACAGGAAGAAGTCCCCGCGCGCATAGGGATCGATGATGGCCTGCACGCCCAACTCCGACTCGTGCATCTCCATGACCGGAGCAGAGACCTCACGATTTTGTCCGGTAGTCGCGATGAAGTCGCCTATCATGCTGATATCAGGATTCAGCGCTTTTGCCGCTGCGGTCCCGGCGCCTCCCAAGTGCACAGGTTCTTGAGGTCCGGCTGCTGTAGCAGTCTGAGCTACTGCCTCGGTAGAAGTTGGAGAGGAGGGTGTGGGTACCGCCGGGACTGGAGTGCCGGCTGCTGCAGAAGCGCCCGGCTGCGCCTTTAGCATCCGAACCTGCCCCTCGAGAGCGACGATTCGATCTTCCAGATCCCTGATTTTTTGTTCCAGTGCTGCGCTGTCATTCGGAGCCGCGTTGGGAGTCCCCTGACCAAAAGCTGCAGGGGTGACGAGCAATACACACAATGCAAGATGCTTCCTCATTCGGGAAACTCCTTCGACCAAATTTTTCCGTTTTGAAGGTTACCGCAGGGAAAACGTTAGCTGAGTAGGGAAGGAGGCGGCCGGACGGAAAGATTTGAACCTTCGTGAAACTGCAGGTTCGTATGTAATTCATCCACTTCGACGGCCTGCACGGGACCCGGGGTTGAAAGGACGCTAACGGTCAGAACGGGAAGAATTCCCGGTGCTACCTCACAAAGTGTGCAATGTCTGGCGGATGCGATTTCGTTCGGAGAATGGAAGTGGACAGCCTGAACCGAGATCGCAGTTGCGATCACCAACAGCAGCAGAATTACAAAGACTTTGCCACCGCGATCCGCGGGGCTGTGCACCAGCATGGATTCATGCTAACTGTTCGGACCGATGAGGGCAAACGCTGATGCTGAGCGTCCTTGGAAAGGCAATAGCTTGCGAATACGGTATCCGACAACCATTCACGTCAAGAAAAGAGCTGGGTTTGGCCCGCCGAATTCTGGCAGCTTCGTGCTTGAAAACACTGGCTAAATGAACGAAAACCAGCAAAAATTCGTAGCTACGCTAACGGATTGTTAATTAATCCTATCTAGCTCCGTCTCCCAAGTGCATGGAAACTGCTTGCCGACTCAAGGGCGGCACGCAGGACCGGCAGAGGAGAAGGGCACGTGGAGGCAGTATTGCCAGCGGCTGTTGACAGAAGCGTGACCGGCGCGCGGCTCGCGCAAGTGGATCCAAATGTGCTGGAACGTGTGTCGCTCGAGCGCGTGTTTTTAGAGCATAAAGAGCGCGTTTTTCGGGCGGCATATCGCGTGACCGGCAGCGTAAGCGATTCGGAAGACGTGGTTCAGAGCGTCTTCCTCAAACTCGCGCGACGCGAACTTGGCGAAGTTGGTGACGACATTCAGAACATCGGCGGATATCTGCATCGAGCCGCGGTCAACGCCGCACTCGACATGATTCGCCAGCGGCGCGACGCACAGAATATGCCACTGGAAGACGCAGAGCTATCGCGTCCTCTGGAGCTGGCATCACGCGGCGAAGGCGAGTACAGTCCGCTCGAGCTTCGGCGCTGGCTGCGACAGGCAATGCCCAAACTGGGAACGCGCTCGGCTGAGATGTTCGTTATGCGCTACATCGAAGGACGCGACAACAGTGAGATCGCAAAGATGCTCAAGACATCGCGCGCAACCGTAGCAGTTACCCTCCACCGTACCCGCTCTCTGCTGAAGAAAGACTTCCGTGCCTATATGGAAGGCAACAAATGAAGGGCAATCATAACAATCTGAATTTCATTCTTGATAAGGCGATCGCCGCAGTTCGCGACGATGCGCCAGACACGCAGACTATTAATACTGCAACCGCGAATGTCTGGCAGAGGATCAGCCAGGCAGTCGGCATCGAAGCAACGGTTGCTCCGCTGAATCGCATCGAGGGCTGCGCCGACGTGCAAAGCTTGCTCGCCGACTTCGAAGCACATCGGCTGAGTCCGGCGCGCGCCATGCTGGTTGCAGATCACCTGCGCGAATGCGCAACCTGCCGCGTGCATGCTAAGACGAACAAGGAGAGCGTTCTGCCGTGGCGTGCTGGTTCGGTGATGCGTCCAAAGCAGTGGAGCTTTGGTCAGTACGCGTTGGCCGCGGGTGTTTTGCTCGCCGCAGTGCTCGGCATCGCCATCGGACAAAGCGGAATTCTCGCGCCTTCGGGATATCGGGCGGCGCTTGAGTCAGTCAACGGGGTGCTGTATCGCGTAAATGCAACAGGCGAACACATTGCCAAGACCGGCGATCAGTTCAGCGATGGCGAGATCCTTCGGACCGCTTCCGGTTCCCGCGCGATGCTGCGCTTGCGCGATGGTTCTCTGGTCGAGATGAGTGGACGCAGCGAACTCTACGTCACCCTCGGCTGGAAGAGCACGACCGTGAATCTTGGCCGGGGCATCGTGATCGTGCAAGCGGCGAAGCGCCGTAGTGGTCATCTTTACGTAAGAACCGCAGATGCTCGTGTGTCTGTTACGGGCACGATCTTCTCGGTGAACTCGGGGATCAAGGGCTCTCGTGTCTCCGTAATTGAAGGAACTGTGCACGTGGCGCAGGCTGCTGGAGACTCCGTGCTCCAGGCCGGCGATCAGGTTACGACCAGCTCAAGCATGGGAGAAGTCCCAGTTCGGGACGAGATCTCCTGGAGCCAGGATCGCGATAAATATCTAGCGTTGCTTGCCGAGTTCTCGAAGTTCGAGAAGAAGCTGCAAGGCATCAAGTTGCCCGATCTCCGGTATGAATCTCGCCTTCTCAACTTTGTCGCTGACGGCGCAGTCGTCTATGCCGGCGTTCCCAATTACGGAGAGGCGCTGCAACAGGCGAACCAGTTGTTCCAACAACAACTCTCGCAAAGCGCATTGCTGCGTGAGTGGTGGCAGCAGCGTGGCCCGGGCGCCGGTCAAAATGGCGCCGATTTCAATCATATCGTCAACCTCATCCATGGGATCAGTACCTACGTTGGCGATGAGATTGTTTTCAGCGTGTCACAGGGTTCCGAGCATCGCTGCAATGTAGTCGTGATGGCGCAAATCGCGAAATCTGGACTGCGAGAGTTTCTTGCCAGCCAGATTGCGAAGAGCGACTCACCAAACAACATTCATCTTTTCTCGCCGGAGGATCTCGGCGCCGCAACTCAAGGCAGCGATCGCGACCTCTATGTCCTGATCACTCCGCAGTTCGTCGCAGCCTCGCCGGATCTTTCCAGGCTGGCCGATCTGAACAAGCGCTGGTCGGGGGGAGAAGCTTCGGGCTTCGCACAAAGCGATTTCGGGAAGCGCATCGCTTCCGAGTACACGTCAGGAGCGGGGCTGCTGATCGCGGTAAATCTCGAACAGATGAGCAGCGATCACGCTGTGGCCGCGCAGGCTGATCGTCATGAAGGAATGCTCGAGAGCAGTGGCTTTGCCAACGCAAAATACCTCATTGCTCAACGCAAAGATTACGGCGGCAAGGCCTCCAACACGGCAGAACTGAGCTTCAATGGTTCCCGTACTGGTGTCGCCTCGTGGTTGGCGGCGCCTGCTCCGATTGGCGCACTCGACTTCATCACGCCCAACGCTTCGGCAGTAGGAGCGTTTGTGTCCAAGAGCCCGGCTCTGATGGCCGATGATTTCTTGCACATCATCACAAAAGCAAATCCGCAGGCGGGAGACTCCTGGGAGCGGCATCAGGCTGAACTCAATCTCGATATTCGCAACGATCTCGCCGCTTCGCTGGGTGGAGAGGGTGCACTAGCGCTGGATGGCCCACTACTTCCGACTCCGTCATGGAAGTTGGTCGTCGAGGTTTACGATCCGAGCAAGTTACAGTACAGCCTTGGTCGCCTGGTCGAGGACGTCAATCGCGAGGCTGCGAAGAACAATCGTCAGGGGCTGAAGCTGGAGGAACATCAGGCGGGTCAGCGAACCTATTACTCAATCCGCTCACTCGATGCAGTGGTTCCAGTGGAAGTCCACTACGCGTTCGCCGATGGCTACGTTGTAGCTGGTCCAAGCGAAGAGTTGGTAGCGGAGGCGATTCGTACGCGGGCACATCGAGACAGCAACAGCATTGCGCACTCTGAGAAGTTTCGCGCACTGTTTCCGACGGATCAGCACGTGAACGTTTCAGGTTTGATTTACCAGAACCTTGCTCCGGCGATTGGGCCGATTGCCAAGCAGCTCACGCCGTCACAGTTGCAATCGATGCAGACTCTGGTGTCGAACACTGAGCCATCGGTGATTTGCGCATACGGCGACGAGGATCAGATTGAACTCGCCAGCAATAGCAAGAGTCTCGGACTCGATCTGAAGTCTCTGGCGATTACCTCGTTGCTCGACCAGCTCAAATCGGGAACTCAGAAGCCCGTGGTTCCGTAAAGGACAGCATGGCTCCCGTCATAGAACTCGATGGCCTGGAAGTTCGCTTCGGCGTTCGCTCGGTTCTAAAGCAGCTCAAGGGCCAACTTCACGGACGCTGCATCGGCTTGCTCGGTCCTAACGGATCGGGCAAGTCGACGCTGCTGAACACGCTGCTCGGGTTCTATCCTCCGGCGCAAGGCACCGCGCGAATCTTCGGGAAGGACATCCGCACACATAGCCGTGAGCTCCGAGGACTGATCGGTTACATGCCGGAGAGCGACGCCTTCATCTCCAACCTGACTGGAGTGCGCTTCGTGCGCTACATGGCCGAGCTATCGGGCCTGCCTTCGACTCATGCTCTCGAACGTGCGCACGAGGCATTGTTTTATGTTGGGCTTGGGGAAGTCCGCTACCGCAAGGTCGGCACATACTCGTTGGGCATGAAGCAGCTCGCGAAGCTCGCACAAGCCATAGCACACGGTCCGCGACTGGTGTTCCTCGATGAGCCGACAAACGGCCTCGATCCGCCGGCTCGTAACCGCATGATCCAACTTATTCGCGAGATTCGCGATGCCGGCAACATGCATGTGTTGATCTCCTCGCACTTATTGCGCGATGTCGACGAATGCTGCGACGAAGTCATCATCCTGCGCGACGGGAACATCGCGGGTATCTGCAATCTCGAAGACGAGCGCCGGCTGAATCGCAAGTTTCTCGAGCTGGAAACCCATGGCGAAGACTCTTCTTTCGCCGACGCCGTGCAGCAGCTCGGCTGCGAGTGTGCCCTATTCGGGAAGGGAAGGATGAAGGTAGTCTTGCCGGAGACGATCGAAATCCGCGAACTGTATCAAATCGCCGCTCAACGCGACATACAGATTCGCCGGATGAACTATCGCCGCGATTCACTCGAAGATATCTTCCTCAAAGCGATGCAGGAAGTGGGGGCGCGCAATGGCAGTCTATAAGCGCAGCTACAAGCCGTATGAGGGAGACACGACCTCGAATCGATGGCGCTTTCTTGTGCTCACGCGCTACGGTTTTTCCGGATTGTTCGATTCGCGTCCGTTTACCGGAGCCTTCGTCCTCAGCTTTGTTCCCTTCTTGATCGGCGCTGCGATGATCTATTTCGCGCACAGCGCCACCCTGCGAGCCCTTTTGCAGCTTCGTGGCCCTGGACCGGACGCGGGACAGATCAACAATTACTTCTTTCTCGCCTTCCTAGGGATGCAGTCGTGGATCTCGTTCCTGCTGATCACGTGGCAAGGGCCACAGTTGGTTGCAATGGACTTGGCAAACAATGCCTTGCCGCTGATCCTCGGCCGTCCGATCTCGCGCACCGAGTACGTTCTTGGAAAATTCCTGGTGATCGCGAGCCTGGTGTCGGTCATTACCTGGATTCCCACACTCCTTCTTTTCTTTTTGAACGCTGGAATGGCTGGCAATGGCTGGATCTGGTCACACTTCTGGATGTTGGGCTCGATTCTTCTGGCTTCGTGGATGTGGATCGCGATTGTGGGGTTGGTTGCGCTTGCCGCATCCGCCTGGCTCAAGTGGCGTGTTGCTGCCAGTGCCTTGATGCTTGCCTTCTTCTTCGTTGGACCCGGCTTTGGGACTGCTATCAATGCCACTCTGGGAACCAATTGGGGACATATGCTTGATGTGCTCTATGCCGTCAAGCTGATTTGGGTCGGATTGTTTCGAGTCCCGGTATCAACGGCTGAGACACTCAATATGCTGGGCATTCCACTCTGGGCTGCGTGGTGCTCGGTCGCAGCTACCTGCGGGCTGTCGCTGTTTCTGCTGAATCGGCGACTGAAGGCGCGAGAGGTGGTACGAGGATGAGTGACAACAGGATCATTCTCGAGAACGTCTCCAAGTTTTACGGCGAGGTACTCGGCGTAAATCGAGTGAATTTATCGATCCCGCCGGGCGTCACCGGTTTGGTTGGCCCAAATGGCTCGGGCAAGACAACGCTGATGAACCTGATGACCGGGCTGATCCATCCGACGGAGGGCCATGTCAGCGTGCTGGGAATTTCCCCAACTCGGCCTGAAGAGTTATTTCGCCGGGTCGGATATTGCGCCCAGTTCGACTCGTTCCCAAAAGGGGTTACTGGATTCTCGTTCATCTATAACACGCTGCGGCTGCACGGGCTGGACGATCGCGAGTCCGTCCGACTTGCACACGAGGCCCTGGAACGCGTCGGCATGACAGAACCTGCATTAAGAAAAGTCGCGGGATACAGCAAGGGCATGCGACAGAGGATTCGGTTGGCGCAGGCCATCGCCCACCACCCCACGGTTCTCGTGCTCGACGAGCCCCTGAACGGACTGGATCCCATGGCGCGCGCGGAGTCACTGGAGCTGTTTCAGGCGCTGGGCAAGGAAGGGCTGCATGTGATCATCTCCAGCCACATCCTGCATGAGCTCGACAAAATGTCCGACCAGGTGATTCTAATGAGCAGCGGCTATGTTGTGGCCGAAGGACAGATTCATGCGGTGCGAACCGAAGTGAAAGAGCACCCGATGCAGATCCTGATTCGCTGCTCTGATCCGAATCTGCTGGCCTCGCGGGTGTTTGCTCAGGACCACGTTGTCGAAGCGAAACTGAATGACGACGGCAAAGGTGTCCTCGTCCGCACGCGTGACGCTGACGCTTTTTATCTGCTACTAAACCAACTTGTTGTGAAGGACAAGCTCTCTTTAGAGACGGTAGCGCCTGCCGATGACGATGTGAATTCGGTCTATCAGTACTTGATCGGCTCGGAGAATAAGACGATATGACGCGCCTGGCACAATTGCGCACTACCCTCTCCGAGCAACCCTGGGAACTGTGGATGCGCCAGATCGCTGCGGTCCTGCGAATGGACTTGCGAAAGAATTTTCTGTCGCGCCGAGGAATCTGGATCTACTTATTGGCGTTTGCTCCAGTCGTGATCATTACGCTTCACGCGATTATCGATCGTCACTCCGGCTCCATGCGCGAAGATACTGAAGTACTGGCGGGCATCTTTCAGTTTTTCTATCTGCGACTTGGAATCTTCTTTGGCTGCCTCGGTATCTTCACCTGGTTATTTCGCGGTGAGATCATCGAAAAGAGCCTGCACTACTACTTCCTTGCGCCGGTAAAACGCGAAGTTCTCCTGCTAGGGAAGTTCGCGGGAGGAGTGGTCACGTCCGTAACGCTCTTTGGGCTGGGCGTGTTCACTTCGTTCGCGATGATGTATCTCCGTTTCGGAGACGCAGGCCAGTATTACGTTTTCAATGGTCCCGGAATGGGACAGTTGTCGGCCTATCTCGGTGTTACCGTTCTGGCTTGCATCGGATATGGATCAGTGTTTCTGGCGCTCAGCCTGCTGTTCAAGAACCCAATAATTCCCGCGATTCTCGTCTTGGGGTGGGAGACCTTCACCCCGGTGCTGCCTTCTCTCGTACAACGTTTCAGCATCACCTACTACCTGAAACAACTCTGTCCGGTTTCGATTCCCGGGGAAGGCTTGCTGGCTCTGTTTACAGTTGTGAGCCAGCCAGTCGGAACCGTCGCTGCTATCCTTGGCCCTATCGTTCTTGCCGCGTTCGTCCTCGTACTCGCTTTCAAGCTAGTTCGTAGGCTCGAGATCAGCTACGTCGCTGACTAATCCTCAAGAATCCACTCACTACGGAGACACGGAGAACTGCGAAGCACGGTATAACGCCCCAGCCCTAATTGGTTTTCTCCGTGTCTCTGTATCTCCGTGGTGAAACAGCTATTTTGTTTACTCCTCGGATTCTGCCCCCTGCACAAGTTCCGGTGCGCTATGCACAATGTCGGCGCTCATGATTAAGGCGATTTTCCGACTGACAGAAATCGAAAAGCAGAAGATCTTCAAGCTGCGCGAGATGGGCGTACGCCCACCTGACATTGCCCGGCGCTTCGGACTCAGCGAAGGCGTCGTTCACAAGATCATTCAGGCGCAGCGCGCGCTGATACAGTCGCCCAAGATGGCTCCGCAAAGGGATCTTCTGGCCACTGGGGATCTGCACAAGCAGGAAGCGTCGTAGGCCAAAGCGTCACCCTTGGTCTGCTGCGCGAGACCTCAACGACGGGTCCTGTGTAACTCGCGTGCCGGAAACAGCTGCGCGTCCATTTACAATTGAGCTAGTCACTCATGGCTACGCTTACCCACACTTCCACCGTTCGGGGGCGATCCTCCATTCCTACTCAAATGCAAGCCGCTGTATACCGCGGCGTGAATGACGTCCGAGTCGAGACCCTTCCTGTTCCGCAGATTGGTGCAGGAGAGGTGCTGGTTCGCGTCCATACTTGCGGTATTTGTGGCACTGACTTGAAGAAGATTCACACCGGATCGCATTCCGCTCCGAGAGTGTTTGGACACGAGACCTCGGGGATGGTTGCGGCGGTCGGTTCCGATGTCACAGGATTTGCAGTTGGCGATCGTGTAATGGTCTTCCACCATATTCCTTGCGGTAAGTGCTTTTATTGTCAAAGAAAAGTCTTCGCCCAGTGTCCCGTTTATAAGAAGGTAGGTTGTACGGCGGGATTCGAGCCGTCTGGTGGTGGTTTCGCCGAGTACGTCCGGGTGATGGAGTGGATTGTCACGTGTGGCCTGGTAAAGATTCCTGACGGAGTCTCATTCGAGCAGGCTGCATTCGTTGAGCCGGTCAATACCTGTCTCAAGGGAGTCGAAGCGCTACGGCTGGAACGCGGCGAAACCGTCTTAGTGATCGGCCAGGGGCCGATCGGGATCATTTTGGCGTCTCTGGCTCGACGTGCGGGTGCCCGGGTGATTGTTTCCGATTTGTACCAGCAGCGGCTTACAATATCCAAGGCCCATCAGCTTTCCGAGACTATCGATGCCTCCACAGGGGACTTGGTCCGGGAGGTACGTGCGTTGACCGAAGGACGTGGCGCCGACGCCGTGATGCTCGCGGTGGGCGGCAACAGCTTGATACATACCGCGATGGATGCTGTGCGGTATGGCGGGCGCGTGATGCTGTTTGCGCAAACGGCTCGAGGCCAAGCCAGCATCGATCCGGCTGCGATCTGCGTCGATGAGAAGACGCTCTTGGGCTCATATAGCGCGTCGGTTGAACTGCAGGATGAGAGCGCGCGACTGGTCTTCAACCGGGAAATCGATCTGGAAAGCCTGATTTCACACCGCTTCCCGATAAGTGAAGCTGTGGAGGCCCTGCATTTGGCTTCGGATCCGAGACCGGATTCGATGAAGATCGTGATTCAGCCGGGGCTTTCGGCTGCGCAGTAATGTTCAATCAGGACATCAAAGGGAACGCTTGAACGGAACCATGAAAGCCGCCGTCCTGTACGGCAAAGAGGACGTGAAGATCGAAAAGGTGCCGATTCCTCGTCTGGAACCAGGCGAGATTCTTATCAAAGTGCAGGTTGCCCTAACCTGCGGCACCGATCTGAAGGTCTTTCAGCGGGGTTACCACGCGCGCATGATTCAGCCCCCAGCTCTCTTCGGACACGAACTCGCCGGCACGATTGAAGAGGTCGGTGCCGGCGTAAAGGAATTTCGGCGTGGCATGCGCGTCGTCGCGCTTAACTCTGCTCCCTGCGGAGTTTGTTTCTTCTGCTCGAAAAAGCAGCCCAATCTCTGCGAAGACTTGCTGTTCAATAACGGCGCCTATGCGGAATACATCAAGGTCCCTCGTCGCATTGTCGAAGTGAACATGCTTCGCATTCCTGACAAGGTGAGCTTTGAAGCAGCCGCTATGTGCGAGCCGTTAGCATGCGTACTGCATGGATTGAATGAGACTCACGCAGAGCCGGGCGATAGTATCGTGATCATCGGCGCTGGCCCGATCGGACTCATGTTCATGCAGGTGGCCAAGCTCAGCGGACTGAGAGTCATCGCCGTCGTGAAGCGTAATGAGCAGGTGAAAGATGCCAAGCGCTTCGGAGCTGACGAAGTCGTACAGATCACAGCTGTCGAGGACCCAATCAGCGCTGTGCGTGCGCATACGCCCAAGAAGCGCGGTGCTGATGTAGTGATCGAGGCCGTTGGCCGTCCTCTGGCATGGCAGTGGGCGGTGGACATGGTTCGCAAGGGAGGCACAGTCAACTTCTTTGGTGGCTGCGCCAGTGGTACCAAAGTGGAACTCGATACCCAGCTCCTGCACTATTCCCAAATCACGCTGAAGGCGACCTTCCATCACACTCCAGAAATGGTTCGCAAGGCTTTTGGACTGATTACGCAAAATAAGATCCAAAGCGCCGACTACGTCACCGGCGAAGCTCCACTCTCCCATCTAAAGGAAGTGCTGCGTAAAATGCTGGATCGCAGCGGCCAGATCAAGACGGCCATTATCCCGGGCCGGAACTAATCGCGGATGTCCTCGCGTATGCAGAGTTCAGTTGCACGCAGCGAATCGGTCACTGGCTGGGCTCGGTTACCTCGAGAATATGCGATTCCTCAAGCTGCTCCTTCCCTTGAAGAAGCGAGAGCCTATTGCGAGCGTTTGGCCAAGAGCCACTACGAAAATTTCAGCGTAGCGACGTGGTTTTTGCCGGCGAAGCTGCGGCCGCATTTCTACAGCATTTATGCCTATTGCCGAATCTCAGATGATTTGGGAGATGAAGTTGGCAATCCGCAGCAGTCTCTTGTCCTGCTCGATGAATGGGAAGAAGAACTGAATGCTTGTTATGCGGGCGCCCCTCGGCATCCAGTCTTCGTAGCACTACGGCCGACGATTCTTAGCTGCGGCATTCCGCGCGATCCGTTCGCAAACCTGTTGAAAGCTTTCCGCCAGGATCAGACGGTGACACGCTATCGAAGCTTTGACGATCTTCTGGGGTATTGCCTGAACTCAGCGAATCCGGTTGGCAGGTTGGTGCTGTATGCCTGCGGATATTCCGATGTAGAGCGGCAGCTGCTTTCAGATTTCACTTGCACCGCTTTGCAGCTCGCAAATTTCTGGCAAGACGTCTCAGTTGACTACGGCAAAGAACGTATTTATCTGCCGCTCGAAGATCTTGATCGGTTCGGCGTTCAAGAGTCTGACATTTCCGATCGTCGTTTCTCGGCGGCATTTCGCAACCTGATGCGTTTCGAAGTAGAACGGGCGCGCGAATGGTTTCAGCGGGGGCATGCCCTTATCGCGATGGTTGACCGCGAGCTGGCAATCGATATCGAACTCTTTACGCGCGGCGGGGCAGAGATACTGCATTGTATCGAGCGCCAGGATTATGACGTGTTGCGTGCCCGCCCTTCCATCTCCAAGCCTCGCAAGCTGGCTCTGGTAGCTAAGGCTGCTCTACAGGCCTTGTGGAACCGACTGTGAGCGTCGCTCAACTCACAACCGCATACGCCGTTTGTCGCGGCATCGCGCGCCGCCAGGCACGCAACTTTTACTATTCGTTTCGAGTGCTGCCGACCGCCAAGCGTAATGCGCTTTCTGCCGTTTATGCGTTCATGCGACACGCCGACGACATCAGTGACGACGAGAGTGCGACGGTGGCTGAGCGTCGCGAGCGATTGCAGGCGTGGCTGGATGAGTGGCATCAGGTACAAGGCGGACGACCAAGCAACGATCCAGTTTTCGTTGCATTGGCCGACGCCCAGAAGAAATATCACATTCCTCCGGAGCTGCTGGATCAGCTTGTGCACGGAACGAGCCTGGATTTGCGGACTCCCGCCGAAGAGCCTGATCGAACATCAGGGCAGGAAGGTGACACCGCAGTTGCAACCTTCCCAATTCGTGCTTACCGAACATTTGCCGATCTCTATGAGTATTGCTACCTCGTTGCATCGGTTGTTGGTTTGGTATGTATTCGCATTTATCAGTACGAAGATTCTCATGCCGAGCAACTGGCCGAGCGTTGCGGCGTCGCCTTTCAATTAACGAATATCATCCGCGATGTAAAGGAAGACGCGGCAAGGGGTCGCGTCTACTTTCCCGAAGAGGACCTCCACCGCTTCGGATTGACGTTCGACGATTTCTTAATCGACAAAGGGGCACATCTCGAGCAGTCGCGTCTGCGTGCTCTTCTCGAGTTCGAGACGCAACGAGCGCGCGAATACTACAAGTCTGCTGACGAACTGATCCCACTGATACATGAAGATAGTCAGCCTGCTCTCTGGGTAATGGTCGCGATTTACCGGCGTTTGCTCGAACGCATTGCCGAGAAAAACTACGACGTGCTCCGCGAGAGGGTGCGACTTAGTGGGACGGAAAAGATGAGCATTCTGGGGCGCGGTATCATCAAATCGATATTCCAGAGAATCTGAGCCCATCGATAAGACCCTAGTTCTTTCCAAGGCCTTGAGCAACAAAGAACAACATGCGACTGTGGGAATTGTCGGCGGAGGCATCGCCGGACTTGCAGCTGGCTGTGTTCTGTCCCATGCGGGATTTCGCGTCAGTTTGTTCGAGCGACGGCCTTTCGTTGGTGGCCGAGCTTCCTCCTATGAGCATCCTGGGACGGGGGAGATCGTAGATAACTGTCAGCACGTGTTACTTGGATGTTGCACGAACTTGCTCGATTTCTACCGGCGCATCGGAGTCGCAGAAAAAATTCAGTGGTTCGATCGCCTCACTTTCATCGAACCAGGCGGACGAAGATCGGAGATCGGTCCTTCAGCGTTGCCAGCGCCGCTGCATTCCTCTCCATCTTTTCTGCGAGCGTCGTCCCTCTCGTGGTCCGACAAAATTGCCATCTCCCGCGCCATGCTGGCGCTCATGGGACAGCTTCCTCCTGACAGTCCGAAAAGTTTCGCCGACTGGCTGCGCGAACATCAGCAGACGCAGGGCGCAATTGATCGCTTCTGGAAAGTTGTGTTGGTTAGTGCCATCAACGAGGATCTGGATCGAATTTCGGTTCGCTACGGTGCCCAGGTTTTTCGTGAGTCGTTTCTGAAATCTGCTGAGGCGGGCAGGATGGGTGTACCTACAGTCCCGCTTTCGGATCTCTACAGTCGTGCGATCTCCTACATCGAAGGGCACGATGGAAAGGTGCATCTGCGGACCAGTGTGGAAGGAGTGGTATCAGAACAGAACGGCGTGGTGCTCAAGTCAACTGGTGCGGCGGAAAGTTTCGATTTCGTTGTGTTAGCTGTTCCGCACAATGCCTTGGACAAGCTCTTACCGTCCCAAAATGGATCGGGTGAAACTAGCGCAGAATTGCGAGCGCAAATCGCAAAGTTCGAGAGCTCGCCTATCACCGGCATTCACTTGTGGTTTGACCGCGAGATCACCGACCTTCCTCACGCCGTGCTGCTTGATCGAACGATCCAGTGGTTGTTCCAGAAATCCAAGCTTCAGCCACAGCGTCAAGGCGCAGAGCAAGCGGGGAGTTACATCGAATTAGTCGTTAGCTCATCGAAATCGCTAGTGGCAATGGGACGACAGGAGATCCTCGACTTGGCCCTTCGTGAATTGGCCGAATTCTTCCCCACCGTCCGCGAAGCCCAGCTATTGAAGGCGACAGTCGTGAAGGAAGTTCACGCGACCTACTCAGCATTGCCCGGCTCAGACGATTACCGACCTGCTTCGCAAACGCCCTGGCCACGAATCTTTCTCGCGGGCGACTGGACCGCCACAGGATGGCCCGCGACGATGGAGGGCGCGGTCAGAAGTGGGTACGCTGCCGCGGAAAATGTGATTCAAGAGATTGGACAACCCGCTTCAATTCTCGTTCCTGATCTGAAGGCCACTGGAATAATGTGGCTTTTCGGATAAGCGAATCAGCGCAGTGCATTGGCATCATGATCATCCTAAGATGATTAGTAGTTCAGGTCCTCAACAACACAATCCCACCCAAAACGAGAATTCCCGAGATCCATCTCCTTCGGCTCACATGTTCCTTCAAAAAGAACTTCGCGCCGAGCAGGTTCGAGAGGAAGGTTAGTGACGCTGAGGCGGGAATCACTACGCTCAGATCGATCAGCGAGAGCGCCGCAAGTAAGGCAAAGAAGCTGAGTGCCATAGCGAGCAGGCCAAGATAAAACCAGGGTTCCGAGAGCACTGCGCCCACGACGCCCAGGATTCCACCCTTCCGTCGCAATTCAGAGAAATCACCGACTCGACGCATGGCGCGAGCTGTTGACATATCTCCTGCCGAGTTCAGTCCTACCAGCACAAAGATCGTTAGCCACGTCGCGAAGATCCCAAGATGCCTCATGAGTGTGCCTCAAGGTGAGGAGAAACGCCCTCGGGCGTCGGGGTAACCGTGAGCGACGGCCCCCCGGTGATGAAGCCCACGCCGGCTGTGATCATCAGGATCCCGATCCACCGCGTAAGAGGTACGTGCTCACCCAGCATGAAGTGAGCAAGAAGTGCGGTTAAGACGTATCCAAACGTTGTTGCCGGCATGATGTAAGAGAGGTCTGCCCACGACAGCGACGCAAGATAGGAAATGTAGAAAATCATCAGAAGCACAATGCCGAACGCCACGTAGGGGTTCAAAGGCGCGAAGAGCAAATCGTGCCACCGGCTTGGGGAGATCTCGCCGATCTGCTTCATGCCTTTGGCCAAGTAGACGTCGCCAAAGGTACTGCCAAGAACAATCAGCGCTAACAGGAAGTAGCGGAGAAAGCTCATGCTGTGCACGTGTCGGACTGTGGAGGTGCTCGGCTCGGACGCTCGCATGTCTTAAAGAGTACAGGCCGAATTGGATGCGTGGGAGGAGCAAGTCGCTTGGGTTTCACCGCGGCCGATTCACGGGAGAACTCCTGATCTTCACTTCTTACACGTGCAATGCGCTCGTACTCTGGTTGATTTTCGTGAAGTAGCTAACGTGCGAGAAGAGCGACGCCCGCAAACACAAGAATCGCGGCCATCCATCGGCGACGGTCGACATCCTCTTGAAGAAAGAATCATGCCGCGACCGCGTTGGTAAGGAAAGTTAGAGAGGCCGCCGTGGGAGCTACGAGGCTGACGTCTGCCCACGAGAGCGCGGTGAGAAGGCTGAAAAATCCGATGGCCATAAAGAAAACGCCAAGAAGGAAGGTCCTGCTGGTCACAACGACTCTCACCGCCCCAACGAATCCAGTGCGAGCACGAAGGTCATCAAGATCGCCGACATCCTTCATGGCGCGAGCGGTAAGAACATCTCCTGCCGTGGAGGCGGCGACAATCGCGGCGATCATCATCCAGGTTCAAATGGTCGCGCTTACGAGGAGCACCGGTCAGATTATCAAAGGGAAAGAGGCAGACAGACTCTGGCTAACTTAAGCTGTGAGACTCGGCGAACTTCGACGGATATGCATACTTCCGTGCGTGTGAGTTGATTTCTCGTCGCAGGTCCTCCCAGATGGAGTCGGGCATTCCGAGAAAAATTTCTACGACCTTCGGATCAAACTGCGATCCGGAAAAACGCTTAATCTCTTCGCGTGCCGCCTGAATAGGTTGCGCGGCGCGATAGGGACGATCAGAGGTGATGGCGTCCAGGGTGTCTGCAACGGCAAACAGGCGCGCGCCGATTGGGATCTCGTCGCCCACGAGCCCGCGTGGATAGCCCGAACCATCGTATCTCTCCTGGTGGGCGTAAACGATCTCTGCCGCTTCGGTAAGGAACGGGATTTTCTTCAGCATGTGATAGCCACGCGCGCAGTGCTCGCGCATGATCATCACTTCCTGCTCTGTGAGCGCTCCCGGCTTGCGGAGGATCGCATCGGGTATCGCCATTTTGCCGATGTCGTGCAGGAAGGCGCCGCGCGCGATCACGCGAATCTTGTCGCCAGACATCCCCATCGCTCGCGCCATCGCGATCGTAAACGCGGTAACCCGCTTCGAATGCCCTTCAGTCTCAGCATCTTTCAAGTCGAGCGCGTCGCCCAACGCCTCAAGCGTGATGTCGTAGGAGCGTTCCAAATCAGCCATGGTTTGACGCAGCTGCTCAGTTCGAGCGGCGACTAGAGATTCCAGATTCGACTGATACGAGCGGTTCTCGAGGCGTAACTTACGATGCTCCAGCGCACGTCTCACCATGGCGAGCAACTGCTCGCGCTCAAAAGGCTTCAGAAGATAATCGTAGGCACCGTTGCGAATCGCGGCCAGCGCCACGGAGATGTCATGGACGGCAGTCACCATGATCGCCGGCATATCCGGGTAACAATCCTGCACGCGGTCGAGCAAAGCGATGCCATCCATCTCCGCCATCATTAGGTCGGAGAGCATGAGCTGGAACTCTTCGCCGGAGCCCAGGATTTCGAGGGCCTGCTTGCCTGAGGATGCCTGCATGGCTGTGTAACCAGCGTTCTGCAACATGGACGTGACGATTTCGCGTATCGCTTCTTCGTCGTCAACGACCAGGATTCGTTCGGATGTCATCGAGTATTGTGTGACTTTTCGGTGAGAGCCCTCACATTCTAAACGTATTGCGATTGTTCAACCCTTAGGCTTTTGCCCGCGACGCTACCGGAAGTAACTATGTTGAGTCCTAGTTTTTGGAGAAATGCAGGTATTTGTCGGAAGCCTGCTTGAGGTTTTCAAGAAAGAGCAGGGATTTCGGCTGGGAATGAATCTCGGCATCAAAATCAGTCCCAAGCACTGCAGTGTAAGGCTTACATGGTCACGCCCCCTTATTTTGGGAAGATGTGGTATCGGAATACCAACTGTGGGCTCTTTAATACCCTGTGGAAAACTTCTTATCGTCGCGAGGTTTGCGTCATCAATCTGGTGGGTGGCCAACCTGAGTCGTCAAACATCTTCCAATTCTGTTGTTTGTAGGGACTTTCAGGCGATTCTGAGGCCGATTTCTCTAGTCTCTGAGCTGAACCACAGTAGCACCATCCAGCTACAAAGAATTGGAGGACTAACTGCAAAGGTATAAGAGTAACGTCAGCAATCGCGGAAATTAAAGGGATCCAAGGATGTCGAGTCGAGTAGACGGAATTCAGCTGGCCGCTTTTCTTCCCATCATTCAGCACGCCGAGCAGGCTTCGGTGGACCGCTATAAGGACGTCTTCGAAGGAAACCGCCATCGCGTGTATTCATTGTCCTACTACATGACGGGGAATGAGATCACGGCCGAAGACGTAATGACGAGTACATTCTGCCGGGCTTTTGCGACGAACTCCAAGCCTAGCGCTGAAACCATCGACCGCGCCCTTGTCACCGAACTGCGCGAACTCACACCGATCGGCAATCTTAGTATTCAGTGCAAACCGGCGAGCTACGTTAGCCAGGTGCGACGCAATACACGTCGTGTTGATCTGGAAAATGCCGTGGTTCAACTCCCCTCCACCGAACGGCTGATTTTCCTGATGCATGATGTTGAGAACTACGATCACGGACGCATTGCTAGAACGATTGGAATCACAGAAGCTGAGTCAAAAGCCGGTTTGTTTCAGGCTCGGCTGAAACTGCGAGAAATCCTGGCGACAAACTAAGAGTCCCAAATGGAGCTGGCGGGAACTCTACTTCTTTTCGCGCTCTTCTCTTTTCTTCTTTGCCCAGCCCTCCTTCACAACCTGCATGCCACGAGCAATCGCTAATGAATCTGGTGGGACATCGGCTGTAATGCAAGATGCTGCCGCAAGGTATGCTCCGCGGCCGACTTTCACAGGCGCTACCAGTGTGGAATCACTGCCTACAAATACGCCATCCTCGATCACTGTTTTGTATTTCTTTGCACCATCGTAGTTACATGTAATGGTGCCGGCGCCGACATTCACTCCTGCGCCAATCTCCGCGTCCCCCAGGTAGGTCAAGTGATTGGCCTTGGAGCCTCGGCCGAGCCGAACTTTCTTGGTTTCTACAAAATTTCCCACGTGTGCGCCTTCCCCAATCTCACTCCCCGGACGCAAGCGGGAATACGGGCCGATAATCGCACCATTCGCCACGGAACTATCATCGAGGACGCACCCTGGGAGTACATTTACATTGTTTCCGATTTGGGAATTCGTGATTACCGAATAGGAGCGTATTCGGCTGCCCTCCCCGATAACCGTATTTCCCAGGAGCTGCACAAAAGGCTCTATCGTAGTGTCAGGACCGACGCGTACCGCGCCGTCGATGACGGATGTCTCAGGCCTAAAAATTGTTACGCCCTCGCTCATCAGGTCACGAGCCTTGCGCATGCGTATACTCGCATCCAGACTCATAAGTTCGGCGATGGTGTTGCCGCCCAAAACTTCTTCGGAATCATCGGCCCGGATCGCCATTACTTTCTGCCCCTCCGCCACAAGCAAAGCTGCCATGTCTGTGAGGTAGTACTCGGCATGGGGATTGTTTGTTTCGAGCCGACTGATGTTGGCGAACATTGGCTTGGAGCTAAAGGCGTAGAAGCCGGAATTGATCTCGCCTACATTTGACTGTTCCGGACGAAGCGATTTCTGCTCAACGATCGCCGCCACGCGATTGGTTGATCCCTCGCGCAGCACGCGGCCGTAGCCAGTCGGGTCTGAGGGTGCTGAGGTAAGGATCGTCATCGCCGCGCCTTGCTCGATATGAAAGTCACGGATACGAATGATTGTTTCCGGGCGAATGAGCGGCGCATCGCCAGACAAAACCAGGAAGTTTGCATATCCGGCCAGCTCTCTTTGTGCACTTTGGATCGCATGTCCAGTCCCGCGCTGCTCTGCCTGCAACACGAAGTTCACTCCGGTATGTGCTACAGCTGCACGAACGCTTTCCGCCTCATGCCCGATGATCACGTAGATGTCCTGTGGCGGCACGACTTGCGAAGCGGAACGGATGACGTGCGCAACCAACGGCTTGCCCCCCACCTCGTGCAATACCTTGGGACGCTTCGACTTCAGCCGAGTCCCTTTTCCGGCCGCCATAATGGCGATGGCAAAGTCCTGTGTCGACATGCGTCCATGTTACAAGGTCGCTTGCCTCGCTTGTTCGTCTGGACAAAATCAGCTATAGGTGTGAGCGCGTGAGGCGCTCTTGGTGAAGAGGAGGTGAGCCTATCCCCTAGCCACCGATCTTTTCTTTGCCGCGTTGGCGTGCCGCGTAAGCAGCAACCTTCGAACGGTTTCCACAGAGTCGCATGCTGCACCAGCGGCGAGTTCCAATTTTGCTGGTATCGTGGAAGTGCAGAATGCAGTGTTCGCATTTGCGAACCCGACGATAATCAACTTGCGAGAACAAGTCCGCCGCACTGCGAGCTATCGGAGCCATAAGGTCGTCGGGTTCGCGCAGGGCGAACCATGATTTTGTACAGAGGTGGCCGCCGTCTCGCTCCAGCCGAGCGAGCATGGGATGGTGGGCCATCAATTGGTTCAGTTCCGCCGTAAAAAGACGACTAACGGCAGCACCGCTTTCCCAGTCGAGAATTTCATTTCTAACCACCTCTCTCAATTTCCGCAGCTTTCTGAGCGCCTTCTGGGCCATCGGAGACCTGTGGTTGCCTTTCCGAAGAGTCTTTATCTGCTGAGAATCGATGAGCCCGGTCGTGTGAAACCAGCGCAATAGCGCTTCGAAATCCGACAGCAACTCGATCCCCTTTCCATCTTCAATCAGACGCGTATTAACAAAATCCAGTGCAAGCTGGTTGCCGAGAAAAAGAAATCCATCACGCCAATCTGATTGAACTAGAGATTTCATTGCCGCGGTTAGAGATAATCACACCATTAATGAATCATTATAACGGTTAGAACATCTTAGTGGAGAAAGACGGAGGCGCGGAAACCGAAAATGCCTCCGAAGGAGACACCATGATTAGTTATCGCTATTCCGACGTGGATGGAAACCGAATCTTTTACCGCGAGGCTGGGCCGAAGAATGCTCCCGGCGTCCTCTTGTTGCATGGCTTTCCTGCGTCATCGCACATGTTTCGCCAACTTATCCCAACGCTCGCACAGGACTACCGCGTGATCGCTCCCGACATGCCAGGGTTCGGTTTTTCCGACGCTCCCGACCGTTCACGTTTTCGCTATACGTTTGATCAACTTGCCAAGCTCATCGACAAGTTCACAGAGACTGTTGGTTTAAGCAGGTTCGCAATCTACGTATTCGACTACGGAGCTCCCGTAGGCTTTCGTCTGGCGCTTGCTCATCCCGAACGGATTACGGCAATCATTTCCCAAAATGGCAATGCATATGAGGAAGGACTAAGCGAAGGATGGAACCCGATCCAGAAATACTGGAAGAATCCGACGGAAGAGAATCGCGCAGCATTGCGTGCGTTCCTGGCGCCGGAATCCACGAAGTGGCAGTATGTGCACGGTGCTCCCGAGGAGCTCGTTGCGCCGGAGGCTTATACGCTTGACTCGGCCCTCCTCGCTCGACCTGGAAACGACGAGATTCAACTGGATCTATTTCTCGACTACGCGAGCAACGTTGCCCTCTACCCGAAATTCCAGGAGTACTTCCGCACTCAACGGCCACCCCTGCTTGCGGTTTGGGGAAAAAATGATCCGTTCTTCCTTCCGCCCGGAGCTGAAGCATTCAAGCGCGACAACCCGAATGCCGAGGTGCATTTCTTTGACACTGGCCACTTCGCTCTAGAAACTCACCACCAGCAGATCGCGGTGGCGATCAGAGAATTCCTCAGTCGCAAGACGCGCTACGCGGTGGCTAGCTGACACAATGTAAACGGGATACTAGGCCCTCTGGCCAGCCTAATAGGGCGAGAGGGCCATGGTATCAATGCTTTCAACTAAATAATTAGTTACTTTTTCGGTTGCCGTTCGTCTATATAAGTCAGAGGAGCAGGATGCCGCGTAAGCCATCGCAAACCCTGACAGAAGCCGAGTTGCGCGTGATGGAAGTGCTCTGGAACAAGGGGCAGGCTACAGTGCAACAGGTGCTCGACTGGCTCTCAATGGACTTCGATTTGGCCTACAACTCTGTCCTCACGACGATCCGCATACTTGAGAAAAAGGGATATTTGAAGCACGCCAAAGACGGTCGCGCGCATGTATATCGCCCAGTAATCGCGCGCGATGAGGCGAGCAGGTCAGAAGTGCGTCATCTGGTCAGCCGGTTCTTCGGCAATTCTCACCAGTCTCTCCTGCTCAACCTTCTGCAGGAGCAGGAACTTAACCCAGACGAGATCAAACAACTGCGGCAAATCCTGGAGGCAAGCGAGCGTAAATGATTGGGCTCTCAACCATTCAATTAGCTGCCCAGGTTGCTGGTGGACGCCTGATTACCGGCCTCGCTGCCGGTGTCATTCTTGCCGCGTTGACTTCGATCATGCTTCGTGTGTTTCGCAGTTCCAGCACCCGATTTGCGGTTTGTTTTCTAACACTCGTGGCCACCGCCGTCCTTCCTATTGCCTCCTGTTTTGTTAGCGGTCACGCCACTGGAGTTCAGTCAGCGCCCGGCATTGCGGTGCCAAGTCGTTGGGCGATTGCCATCCTTGGTCTTTGGATCGTTGGTGCCAGCATTGGGCTCAGCAGAATCGCACTTGGACTGTGGCGCATTCGCGGAATCCGCCGGCGTTCCGTAGAGTTGCTGCAGTCGAATCCGGCATTGAGGCTCGACTTCGCTGAACTTAGCTCGAACCGCTGCGTGGTGCTGTGCATTTCCGAAGACGTATCGGTTCCCACAGCGATCGGCTTCTTTCGTCCGGCGATCCTGTTTCCGTTATGGGCCATCACAGATCTCTCGGCATCAGAGCTCAACTCAGTTCTGCTGCACGAACTTAGCCATCTTCGCCGCTGGGATGATTGGACCAATCTTGCACAGAAGATTTTGCAGGCCCTGTTGTTCTTTCATCCGGCAGTATGGTGGATTGATTCGCGTCTCGCGTTGGAGCGCGAAGCTGCCTGTGATGACCTAGTTGTCGCTAAGACCTGCGACGCTCGTGGCTACGCCAAGTGCCTGGTCTCTGTCGCGGAAAAGAGTATGGGAAGGCGCGCGTTCGCTGTTGCAGTTGCCGCGGTAAGTCGTGTTCGCGAGACTGCAGCTCGTCTCACTAGGATTCTCGATCAGAGCCGGCCAGCAGGAACGCGAGTATCCAAGCCAGCCTTAGCGACTCTCGCGACACTGACACTCGCTCTTCTAGTCGAAATTCCGCGTGTGCCGGCGATTGTGGTGTTCAGCGATGCGGCGCCGACTACCCTTGCCCACCAGAACAGCCGTGCCCTGGCCAATGACGCGCAATCGATTCCTGCGATTATTCCGGTGTCGGCCCAAATTGAAACCGACACTAGGGAAGGGCTCAGGCCGATTCTCAAGAAAGCGAACCTGCGAGTCCGAGATCCGATAGCTTCCAGAAGTTCCGCCCGAACCATCTCAGCAACAACAAAAAGAGTGCGAGTGAATCGTGTCGAGACCATCAAGAATCTCGAGTCATCCCCCGCGCTTATACGAGCAAGTTGGAATCAGGATCAGGCGAGTTCGAATCGACAGAAACTAGTAAGTCATCAGAACGTGGCTCCCACGCTGCTGCTCGTGACGCAGACCGTCGTTTGCGACGAATATGAAAACTGCTTCCTAAGCGTCAGGGCGTGGCAAGTCTTAACCTTGCAGGAAGCGACAGATCAAGCTCAAAACGGAAATGGCTCCAAGTCGATTTAGGCTTTTTTTTTAAAACAAATCAACTAATGAATTAGTTTTAGAAGGGAACGAAAACACATGAGTAGTAATGCATGGAAAGCAGCACTCTCAAAACCCGTGATTGTGCCGGCGATTGCCCTGGCGACGATCATGTCTTTTGGAGCACATGAATTCTCCAAACCAGAGATGGCAAAAGCCGCAGTCACAGCTCCTGCGCCTGCAGCGGCAGCGTTGGACGACGACAGCGTCAGCGCGTTGCTCTCGCTTGACAAGGCGATGGAGACCCTGGCTGCGCGCGTCACTCCGGCAATCGTGAACGTCACGGTCACGTCGAGGACTAAGATCGACCTCTCATCCGAGGGGATCGAAGGACTTCCCGAAGGCATGCAGGGGTTCGGACAATTCTTCGGACGTCCGATGCAACCGCAAAACCGCATTGTGCACGGACTCGGTAGTGGCGTGTTCATCTCCCCGGACGGGTACATCGTCACCAATAATCACGTGGTCGATGGCGCCACGGACATTCGAGTCACCATGAGCGACAAGCGGATCCTGTCAGCTAAGCTGATTGGAGCAGATCCACTTACCGATTTGGCTGTGATTAAAGTCACGGGCAGCAATTTCCCCAGCGTGCCGTTCGGGGACTCAACTAAGCTGCAACCCGGACAGACCGTATTGGCATTCGGCAATCCGCTGGGATTTCGTTTCAGTGTGACTCGTGGAATCGTGAGCGCACTGAATCGTCCCAATCCGGATTCAAGCGATCGGCGTAAGCCTGGCCAGTTTATTCAGACAGACGCAGCAATCAACCAGGGCAACTCCGGCGGTCCGCTGGTCGATGCTCACGGAGAGGTAGTGGGAATCAATACTTTTCTTATCTCGCCCTCTGGTGCTTTTTCGGGAATGGGTTTTGCCATTCCGACGCAGATTGTGAAGCCAACTGTAGACAAGCTGATCCACTATGGAAAGGTTCGTCATTCCTACATCGGCATTGGAATCACCGATGTAACTCCTGAGAACTCCAAGTTCTTCCAGATGTCGAAAGCTTCGGGTGCAGTGGTGACGCAAGTGGAACCGAACGCTCCGGGAGCGAGAGCCGGGCTTAAAGTTGGCGACGTGATCACAAAAGTCGATGGACACGAAGTCAGCGATGCTGGCCAATTGCAAGTCGAAATCGGGCAGAAACAGCCTGGCGAGAAGGTCGATCTCCAGGTGATACGCGATGCCAAGGAACGCACTATACCGGTGACAGTCGAAGAACTCGGAAAGAACAAAGATAGCGACGAGGACACCGCGAGCAGTCCTGAAGGCAAGGCTCGCTGGGGCATCGGCCTTAGCGATCTTAATTCTGACACTCGCGCTCAGCTTCAGGCCCCCGACGACGTTAAGGGGGCAGTGGTGGCCCGTGTCCAACCTGGGAGCCCTGCCGACAATGCTGGTCTCGCGGCCGGTGATGTCATTCAGTCGGTGAACCGCAAGCCAATGCAGTCTGCGGCAGACGTGAAAGAAGCGTTATCGAAGATTCCGAACGGCGAGGATGTGCTGGTTCTGATCTGGAGCCAGGGCGGAAGCACCTTCCGGGTGATGCACTCGGGCAGCCAAGGTTAGTCACAACCTTTCGTAGAGACGCAGCATGCTGCGTCTTTACCATGCCGCCCGGCTCACCGTAGGTATCGGGTCGGGTCGGGAATGCCCGCGTCGGTAAATCCCTTGCGGCGGAGCTGGCACGAATCGCAGCGTCCGCATGCGAGACCTTGTGGCGAGGGGTCGTAACAGCTCGAAGTGAGGGAGTAATCCACGCCGAGAGCTGAACCCGTGGCAATGATCTGCGCCTTGGTCATCTGGATCAACGGGGCATGAACAGTGACTCCTTTGCCTTCGACTCCAGCCTTAGTTGCCAGGCTCGCCAGCTTCTGGAACGCGGCGATGAACTCCGGCCTGCAGTCCGGATAACCACTGTAGTCGAGCGCGTTCACTCCAACAAAAATGTCGGTGGATCCAATTACTTCCGCGAGGCCGAGCGCGAATGAAAGGAATATGGTGTTGCGTGCAGGCACGTATGTAATGGGAATGCCGTTCGAAATCTGCGACTCAGGACGATCCTTTGGTACTTCCAGGTTGTCCGTGAGTGCGGAACCTCCGAGCTGGCGCAGATCGAACGACATCACCGAATGTTCGGCGCCAAAGGTCACCGCCAACTTCTTCGCTGCGAGCAGCTCGACTCTATGGCGTTGCCCATAATCGAAACTGAGCGTGTGCGGAGCAAAGCCATCGCGGCGAGCGATCGCTAGCACGGTGGCTGAGTCGAGGCCGCCACTTAGCAGAACAACAGCTTTCGGCTTGGTGGGGTTTTCGGTCATCAAAGTTCTGTGTTGCATTAAGGGAAGCTAAGTGAGCGTGTTGTGGCACAGCCGCCCTCGGCTGTGGCTCTGCCCAAGTCAAACTCAGGCGACCATCTTCTGTGCACGACAACACTGTTCTTCCTTATCGCCAAACATCGGGAATCCCACAGAAAACCATTAGACGCCATAGTAGCGCGGCCTGTATTGGGGATCTTCAATTTGGGCCACAGCCGAGGGCGGCTGTGCACAACACATAAGAACCCTTCTCCAGATTCAGTTTACGAAACTGACCAACTACACCATCTCTCACCCTGTATCCTTTCTTCTACGTGCCCATCATCCTACAAGCGCAGCAGCTGACCCGCGTCGTAAAAGGCAAGACCATCGTGAACGATGTCAGCTTCGACGTGAATGCCAGTGAGCTGCTGGCGATCGTTGGGCCCAGCGGAGCAGGGAAGTCATCGCTGTTGCGACTGCTGAATCGACTCGACGAGCCCACCAGCGGCACCGTGCTCATCGAAGGCAAGGACTATCGCGAAATTTCTACACGCCAACTACGACGTCAGGTCGGGATGGTCATGCAGCGGCCATTCGTCTTTCCCGGCACAGTCGCTGAAAACCTGCGCTTCGGCCCGCAGCAGCAGCAGGGAAGAGCTCTTAGCGACCAAGAGATCGAGCAACTGCTGCGGGATGTCGGACTCACAGGCTACGCCGCCGAGGATGTCGGACATCTTTCAGGAGGTGAAGCCCAGCGCGTCTGCTTTGCCCGCGCTCTGGCGAACCAGCCCGCAGTTCTCCTGCTCGACGAACCCACATCGGCGCTTGACGAGGCTGCCAAGCTGGAAGTCGAAGGAGTGATTCGAAGAATCTCCGCGCAAGGAGTGACTGCAGTGATGGTCACACACGACTTCCGCCAGGCGCGTCGACTTGCCACGCGTGCAGCTCAACTTGTGTCCGGCAGGATTGTCAGAGTCGGACCGGCATCCGAGGTGCTGAATGTTGAAACAACTCTTTCCTAATCAGGTGACCCTTGGTTTTGCCCAGGCTGGTGTAACGGCCGTGCTGGCAATGATCGTGGGATTCGCCGCTCGCAAACGCGGTATGCACGTGGAATTAGAAACACTAATTGCGCTCGGTCGTGGACTGGCGCAGATCGTTGCCGTAGGTTTCGTCTTGGTCTTCATGCTCAAGGGACCGCAATGGACAAGCGCCGTGATGTTGTCGGTCATGGTGATTGCCGCGGGAGCCACTTCGGCACGACGAACGAAGAAGATTCCTGGCTCGTTAGAAGTTTCAGTTTGGTCCATCCTGATCGGATCTGGCTTGGTGATCGCCGTCATGACCTGGGCCGGCGTGATCGACGGTGCTATAACTTCCATCGTCCCCGTCGGAAGCATGATCATTGCCAATGCTATGAACACCAATGCTCTCGCGCTCGATCGATTTCGCGCAGAGGTGGAGGCGCACGTCGGCGAGATCGAATCAGCGCTGACGCTAGGTGCCGCGCCCGACGTCAGCGTTTCCCCAGCGGTCGAGAAATCGTTCTCCGCAAGTCTGATTCCAGCGCTTAATAACCTCCGCTCTCTGGGATTGGTTTGGATTCCCGGCCTCATGGCCGGCATGGTGCTCACGGGATCTTCACCGCTCTATGCGGCGATCTATCAGTTCGTGGTGATCGCGATGATCTTTGCATCGTCGGGCCTAACCTCGTTGATCTGCACCAGTCTGATTCGTAGGAGAATCTTCACGCCCGCCGAGCAACTGGCGATGGCGCGATAGGAGCGGATCCTGCGGTCTTACTGGCCGGTTCTTATCGATGAATAGATGAGCTCAGAATTTCTTCAGCCGCCCGATATCCACTTGCGATCGCACCATGAACAGTTCCGTGGTGCCCGGAAAAATTGGTAGCCTCTCCGGCGAAGAACAGTGTGTTGTCGATAGGCGTCGCCAGCTCTCGCTGGGTGTCGCTTCCTCCTTGTGCGACGTAGCTGTAGGCACCTCGTGCGTACGGATCGTTCTGCCAATTATGCGTATACGCATGCAGAAGCTCTTGGCAAAGGCGTTCCACGGGAAGATGGAACACACGCGCGAGAGAAACGAGCGCACGATCGCAGATTCGATCGTTACTCAAAGGAGAAAGCCGCTCGGCGGCGTCGGCCGGAGCCCATCCAGTAAGCAACGGCACATCCAGCGGCGCAAACGCCCACCAGGTAGGGAAGTCCCGATCTTGGGAAAAGAGAAAAGTCATCTGCGCAAGAGATTTTCCCTCGGCTTTCATCGCGGCCCAGAAGCGCTTGCGGAAGGTCATGCTCACGCGGGTCACGTGGCCGACGCGCAGTCTTGATAAGCTCTTCGCCTTGTCGGACAGCAGCGGCTCAAAGTTGACTATCCTGTTTTCATCGCTTTTCGCCTGTAGCAAGGCGAGCGGCAAAGTCGAGAGCAGTCGCGGAGCTGAGAGTGTGCTTCGTGTAGTACCGTCCTGAATTACATCTGTTTCTACTGCACCCGCCTTCCACTTCACTCGATTCACAACTGCGTTGAGGTGAATTCTTGTGCGCTTGTTGTCGAGCTTCTGAGAGAGCGCAGCGACAAAACGATCGTATCCTTGGGGTAGCCGGAACTGGCTGTCGCCATCGATCTCCTCTTCCGCTTCCATACCTTCGATGAGCGATTGCACGCTGATCTCCTCAGGGTGCGCCGCATGAAATCCGCGAACATACATGCCGGCGGCCCTCTTGTCTTCTTCGCCGATCTCCGGATCTTTAAGGCGTCTCACGAATTCGTCAAAGGATTCACTCGGCGAAGCTTCCTTCTTCAACGCGTCGAGGACCTTCTCGATCCGTCCCCAGAAGTCGCATTTTCCGATGGCTTGCTCATTGGAGCAAAACGGTTGGCCTTGAACTTTCACGACGCTGATGTGAGTACTTTCGATCAACTCAAAGCTCTCGGAAGGCCGTCCGTGCACGAACTCGGCCCCGAGCTCGACAGCCGTTTCGAATCCTGTGGGATGAATCGTGAGCACGCGGCCACCAATGCAGTCGCGTGCTTCGAGAACAAGAACCCGAAGTCCAGCCTGAGACAACTTTCCAGCCGCCGCTAGTCCGGCGACTCCAGCACCAATAACGAGAACGTCTGTCCGAAATTCTTGCATTCGTACTTCGATGACATGAGTCTCAAAACCGGAGCAGCGGGCACTCCGTTGATCAGGACGGTCCTGTTCTCAATCCCAATCGTCCGGATTCAGCAATTCGGAGGGAGCACCGCTGGCGACTATTCGGCCATGTTCCATAACCAAGACGCACTCGCCCAACGCCAGTGCTTCGCGAACAGAGTGGGTAACATAAAGAATAGGAACCTTTTGAGCTGCATTCCACTGACGCAGATCATCGACAATCTTCTTTCGCGTTGGCCGATCCAAAGCTGCCAGCGGCTCGTCAAGCAATAGCGCGCATGGATCGGTCACGAGCGAGCGTGCGAGCGCTACGCGTTGGCGCTCCCCTCCGGAGAGATCTCCAGGTTGACGTGTCTGCAGGTGCTCAATTCCGAACTGTGCCAGCATCTTGCTGCAACGTTTCTCGGCACTATCTCTTGATTCGTGCGGTAGACCGTACGCAACGTTTTCCGAAACGGTGAGATGCGGGAACAACGCCAGACCTTGAAACACGTAAGCAAGTCGCCGTTGCGGGGGCCAAAGGTTCACGCTCTGGGCCGAGTCGAATATCGGCTTGCCACTAATTGCGATTTTGCCCGAGTCGGGTGTTTTGATTCCGGCAATGCAGTCGAGGACCGATGTCTTGCCGGCTCCGGAAGGGCCAAAGAGTACGGTAAAGCCCGGCGGGATCTCGAAGGCGCAATCGAGCTGGAACGACGAAGAAAGCTGCAGTCGGATTTCGGCTATGAGTATGTTCAAGCGTTCCGCGCGCTCGACCACCAGAGGGAGCTTCGCCGATTTAGAGCGTACACGAGCGCGAGCGTCACGAAAGAGAAAATCAGCAGCAGCGCGGAAGTGCGGGCTGCGACTACATAGTCCAGCGCTTGAACCTCATCATAGATTGCGATGGAGATGGTCTGAGTTACGCCCGGAATGTTGCCGCCGACCATGAGCACGACTCCGAATTCGCCGATCGTGTGTGCGAAGCTGAGCACCGCGCCTGTGAGTACTCCGGCTTTAGCGAGAGGCAGCGTGATGGTTCGGAATCTGCGCCATCGCGATGCGCCAAGGACGGCAGCCGCGTCGAGAAGCTTGGGATCGACAGAGCTGAATGCATTCGCCATTGGCTGTACGGCAAAAGGCAAGCTGTAGAGCACGGATGCGATTACCAATCCGGGAAAGGAAAAGGTGAGCCGTGTAGACAGCGCCGATTCCGCAAACCTGCCCAGCAGACTTCTCGGGCCAAGCGCTACGAGCATGTAGTAGCCGAGCACGGTGGGTGGCAGAACCAACGGTAAGGCGACCACTGCTTCCAGTAAGAACTTCCAGCGCCAGCGCGAGAACGCGATCCAGTAGGCCAGAGGAGCTCCGACGACCAGCAGCACAAGGCAGACGCTAGTTGCCAGTCGCAGGCTGAGGAGAATAGCGGGCCAGTTCATCGCGCTTTCTCCGGCTCCTGAAATCCGTACTGTGCGAAGAGAGATCGCGTTTCAGGAAGCTTGAGGAATTGGATGAACTGTGATGCCAAACTCTTATGCTCTGAGGTCTTGACGATAACCGCGGCTTGCTGAAGGGGAGGGTACATTTCCTGCGGAACTAGGAAGTATTTGCCCTTGTCTTTCATCGCCGGACCCAGCACAAGGGAGAGCGCGAGTATGGCAGCGTCTGCGTTGCCGGAATTTGCGAACTGCGCGGTCTGTGAGATGTTTTCCCCAAGTACAAGTTTGTTCGAGACTTCTTGCCATACCCCGGAGTTCTTGAGCGCAGCCTCGGCAGCGCGCCCGTAAGGAGCGTGAGCAGGATTTGCTACTGCCAGGCGGCGGACTCGTGGATCGGCCACCGCCCTGAGGCCCTTGTTCACGTCGATCTGGGAATTGCCCGGTACCCAGAGCACAATCTTGCCCCTAGCGTACTCGTACAAGGATCCAGGCTCGGTCAATCCCTCAGACTCGAGCTTCTTTGGATACTCCACATCGGCAGACAGGAAGACATCAAAAGGCGCGCCGTTCTGAAGCTGCGCGAAGAAATTGCCCGACGATCCAAAGACAAGCTTCACTTTGTTGCCGGTTTGTTTCTCGAACCGACCGGCGATCTCCTTCATCAATGGCTGCAAATCGGCAGCAGCGGCGACGATTAACTCTTCCTGTGCCCAGACGCTCAGGGAGGCAGAAAGTAAAAATGCAAAGCTGAGTAGGAGTCTCAATCGTCGTGCCGAACGGCCCTTATGTATGATTTCAGACGATTTAATTCAATTCGTCAATACGAGTCAGATCAGTCTGCGAAAGCCTCAATCGGGCAGAACAATCATTACCTCAGTGGATTTGACGAGGGCCGCGGCTACCATGCCCTTGGCAAGGCGCATCTCACGCGCGGCGTCAGCAGTGATGATGGAAATAATCTTCTGGTCGCCGATGCCGAGCGTCACCTGTGCCAGCAGTCCTTCAATCTTTAAATCCAGGATTCTGCCGATGAGCTGATTGCGTCCGCTGATCCGACGAAAGGTCTGACGCCGTTTGGGTATGGCCCCGTGTTTACGAATTGAAGCAAGGAATTTGTCGAGTTCCGATTCGGGCACACGATGATGCCCGCCGGGAGTAAGCACCGTCTTCAACTTGCGGCGGTAAATCCACTGCTTGATCGCAGGGTAGCTAATGCCCAGGACCTGGGCAGCGTCGCGGGGAGTGTAGAGCTTCATGGATAGCCGCTAAGCCTCTAAGATACTTCCCTAAAGTTAAGAAGCTTAGCAGCTTGAAAGCTAAATGTGGCAGTGGCTCAAGCCGCGCTTGGCCAGGTATTTCTGGTGATAATCCTCAGCACGATAGAAGCTGGAAGCAGGCGTAATCTCAGTCACAATCGGCCGGCGAAACTTGCCGGACAATTGCATCTTTTCCTTTGACGCGCGAGCGAGGCGCTCTTGGTCCTGCGAGTGGAAGAAGATGGCGGAGCGATACTGAGTTCCAATGTCAGGTCCTTGTCGATTCATGGTTGTGGGATCGTGCGACTCCCAAAATGTATTCAGCAACTGGTCATAGCTAACCTTGGCCGGATCGTAACTCACCTGAACCACCTCCGCGTGACCGGTTTCGTCAGTACAAACGTCTTGGTAGGTCGGATTTGCTGTGTGGCCGCCTAGATAGCCCACGGCGGTATCGAGAACGCCCGGTATTTGCCGGAAGGTCTCTTCAACCCCCCAAAAACACCCAGCGCCAAAGGTTGCGGTTTCCATGGCTGACTCCTAAGTTGATTTTAGTGGAACAACAATCCAAAAACGGAGCGCCCGGGCGCCCCCGCCCGGCGAACTGATAGGTATTCGATGCTTATGGTTCCTCTTAAGTTCCTGGTGCGCCGGGCGCTCCATTAGGCTCCTGCTAACGACTAGATTCATCTGTCCTTCAACCGAAACACGAACTTCAACCCTGACCAGGTTTCGTCGACTGCGCAGACCTTCACATCGACGAGTCCAGCCTTGAGTCCAATTTCGCGAACGATGTTCTCATCAAGATCCGTTGGAACGCCGGATGCTTTCTTCGGCCAGGAGATCCAAAGCATGCCATTCGCATTCATCGCATCGCGCAGCTTAGGCATTTCCGTGGTGAGCGCTTTCCTGCTCGCAGTAAAGAAGTGGAGGAAGTCCAATTCTTTGGCGAGTTTCTGCACTCTCTCAAACTTACCGATATTGTGCAGCTCGTCGTCATAACCCGACGGATGTCCGGCGAACCAAGCCCTCTGTCCTGGCTTAATACCGAGCTTCTTGTACAGTGGGGTGCCCGAGTACCCGGCAGCCTTCATGTTGCATCCTCTTAAACCTGCGGTAATTGCAGCGTTGGTTATACTGCGGTCTCCGCCACACCGCGCGCAAGCACACTCTGCATGGGACTCATCATTCGCTCCTCTGACATTCACGCCGCAGGCTGCTACACGACTACGAGAATCCGCAAGGGAACGTTTGTGGTGGAGTACACCGGTCCGCTGATCTCGCCAGAGCAAGCTGATGAAATTTACGATGGACGGTCCACCACTTACCTGTTTGGATTGAGAGACGGAAAGCGAATTATCGACGGACATGGCACGGCGATGTTCGTCAACCACTCCTGCGATCCCAATTGCGAGACCGATGAGATCGAGGGGCATGTTTGGATCATAGCTATCCGCGACATAGAAGCTGGCGAAGAACTTACCTACGACTACATGCTCTACGACGGATCCGAGGATGATCCCGCTCCCTGTTTCTGCGGATCGAAGAATTGCCGTGGAACCATGTATTCCGAGGAAGACATACGTCGTCAGAAGCGGCTTAAGCGCCGTGCCAAGATCGCCTGACTCGACCGCAGATCATTTTTTCCTTGACCTGTTCGCATCTTGACATAAAATCTCCGCATTTTATCCCCTAGATCCGGCGTTTAGTCCCAGAGGCTCCTATGCTCATCCGCAATGCGGTTGTGCTCGCTCTGTGTCTTGTCGCGGCGGCTCCCTTCTGCGCATGTTCTGGAGGGTTCTCTCAGTCTGGTCGTGTCACCGTAAGAGTCAGTTACGACGATGGTCATGGAGCGGGCGGCATTCTGGTCTGTCTCGTCCAGAGCAATGGCATTCCGGTCGGCCAGCTCTACACCGATCCTGAGGGGACAGCGGACTTCGTTGGACTAGGCAGCGGGGTCTACCGCGCCGTAATCACCGGGCAAGGGATGCAACAGGTGGACAGCGGTTCGATTGAGATCGATTCGCAGCGTTTGAGTCAGGACGTATATCTTACGATTCGGAGATCGCGTTCCAGCGTAGCCGGAACCGTCTCCGCAGCCGATCTCAGCGCTCCAGAAAGCGCGCGGAAACAAGTGCAGAAGGCTTCTGAAGCGAGCGCCCGCCAGGAATGGTCCAAAGCTTTGGAGCGGCTAAGGAAAGCGATCGCGATTTATCCGAAGTACGCGATTGCCTACAACAATATGGGCGTCGTTTACGGTCATCTCAGCGACACTCGGCACGAGCGGGAAGCCCTGGAGAAGGCTATCGCGATCAACGATCACTTTACGCAAGCATTCATAAATCTGGCTCTTCTCAGTTACCACGAGCAGAAATTTGAAGAAGCCGAGACGCTTATGAAACGCGCAGAATCGGTGGATCCTCGAAATAGCGAAGTTCTTGCCTTGCTCTCTCAGGCAGAGCTGGTAAACAAGCATTACGACGCTGCAATAGAGACCGTGCGTGCTGCTCACGAACACGGCCCACAGCACTCTGCACTTGTTCACTTCGTGGCGGCACGAGCATTCGCCTTCAAGAGCCAGCGGGAAAATGCTCTTGGCGAACTCCAGGCATTTCTGCGCGAAGAGCCGGAGGGCAAGAGAGCAGACCTGGTACGGAGCGAAATAGTCAGACTGCAAGCAGCACACTGAAGATGAAGATTTGAGAAGGGGTTTCTGACGCGGATCCTCAACGTGGCAGGAACTTCGTCGGGAAGATTGGTGTCAATGACGCCATGAAGCGTCCTCTCGACGTAACACTCAGTTCGATTTATTACGCCGGCTTTTCCGTCGTGTTGATAAGCATCCTGCTCTGGCAGATCGCCAGCGGCGGAATCCATGAGCACTGGACCGACGCGGTCTTTCCCGTTGCCTTCTGCTTTGTCCTGGCGATTATTCCCGGGGTAGTGGCGCTTGGGTTATGGACGCTCGACGGCGCAGCGCGCATCGGCAGCATTGTATTCGCACTGTTGCATCTCCTCGTTACCTTAGCCTTTCTCTCGAAACTTTCCGGAATCCATGTGCTTGCCTCCGCTCGAATCCTGCTCGATTGTCTGTTGATCGCGGTGATGTTTCGTCCAGAAGTGAGAAAGGCGTTTCCAGTTCAAGGAGAAGGGATTCGGCTGAACCTGAGGTGAACTACTGGGCGGTAGGCATGAGCTACATCCGAGTTGCTCGCCTCGCCAACGTCTGTGGTTCCGATCCGTCCGGGCAGCCTTCGCTAACATTGCGACCCGGTTTTCCTCATACTTTCCGGGTAACCCTCTGATTTTTCACTTGATATTTAATATTGGCCTTCTCATAATCGGAGGGAAAAGAAGGCGAATCGTCCAAGCGGAACGTTGCCGTGAAACTAACCTTGAACCATCCAGAGAACCGGGCAAATCGGGAGCCGTGGAAAGATATCTTCGAGCTGAGGTAATTCGCATGCTGCGCATCAGCCCGCGCCAGTTGGCGGGATGGGAGCGCGCCGGACTCATCGCCGTCTCCGAAAGCTACTCCTTCTACGATCTACTTCAAATAAAAAAACTGAGCGAACTGCGTGCCAAGAAAGTACGACCAGCGGTAATTCGTGCCTCGCTCGACGCGATGCAGCAACAGGTTTCCGGGATGCAGAACCCGCTGCTTGAGGCAGGGGTCTTTTCACACGGTTCGCGGCTCACATTTCGCCACCAAGGACGTGAGCTTGATCCGCTTGCCGGGCAATTTCTTCTCGCCTTTGATCGTCCCAAGATCGTTGAGGCCCGGGCAGCGCAACCGCGTGTGGCACAAACGGCCGCTGAGCTCTTCGTTGCAGCGGTTGCGATTGAGGAGAATCCTGCGCGTCAGCAGGAGGCTCTCGCAGCGTATCGTCGAGTTTTGGAACTTGATCCCAAGCATGCCGCCGCGTGTATCAATTTGGGAACGATTTACTACAACCAGCAAAACTATCGCGAAGCCGAAAGTCATTATCGTCGGGCGGTGCAGATCGATCCACGATACGCGCTGGGCTTCTTCGATCTCGGCAATGTGCTCGACGAGACCGGCAGGCTCAGCGAAGCGGTCGAAGCATATCGTTCCGCTATCGCAATCGCCCCTAATTACGCAGACGCGCACTACAACCTCGCGCTCGCGTACGAGCGCATTCGTAAGCCGCGCAAGGCTTTAACGTACTGGCGAGCGTATGTCCGCATGGATCCAGTCGGCGCCTGGTCTAACTACGCACGCGGTCAGATGCAGAAGATCCTCGATAACGAGAAGCTGCGGATCGTCTGGCGTAATCCCAGCCCCCGTCCCCGCCAGAAATAGCCTATCTTCGGATAGCGTGGATCTGGGCCGTCCTAAGCTGGTTTTTCGGTTGTCGCATTGCGTGCATCAAGTTGATCCACGTTGTTTCCCGGAAGCTAAGGCTGCTCCACGCAGTGCTAAAATCACCTGTTTCTGACCTTTTTTCGGAGTCATCGAAATGTCTGAAGCAGTTATCGAGGCGGCGGCCCGGTCCGCGCCGCTCACCAACCTCACGGAGGACGAAACCCTCTTTCGCGACAACGTGCGCCAGTTTGCGGAAGACAAGCTGCGTCCGCTAGTGCGTGAGATGGATGAGAAGCAGGTGTTCGATCATGGATTGATCGAGCAGTTCTTCCAACTCGGCCTGATGGGCATCGAGATTCCTGAGCAGTACGGTGGTGGTGCCGGCAGCTTCTTCGAGGCAATCCTCGCGGTGGAGGAGATCTCGCGCGTGGATCCCTCGGCAGGCGTGCTAGTCGATGTACAAAACACACTGGTGAACAATGCCCTTCTGCGCTGGGGTAATGAAGAACAGAAGCGTCGCTATCTTCCACGCATGGCCGCCAATACGGTCGGCGCGTATGCGCTGAGCGAAGCGGGCTCGGGGTCAGATGCCTTTGCCATGCAGACACGTGCGGAATTGAATGGCAATGAGTACATCATCAATGGTCGGAAGCTCTGGATCACAAACGGCAAGGAAGCCGGCATTTTTATTTTGTTCGCGAACGTTGATCCCTCCGCTGGCTATCGGGGTATCACTGCGTTCATCGTCGAGAAAGAATTTCCAGGATTCTCCGTCGGCAAGAAAGAAGACAAGCTGGGTATTCGCGCCTCGAGTACTTGCGAGTTGGTCATGGAGGACACGCGCGTCCCCAAAGCTAATGTCCTTGGCGAAGCAGGCAAGGGCTACAAGATCGCAATCGAGACCCTGAACGAAGGACGCATTGGCATCGGCGCTCAGATGCTTGGACTTGCGCAAGGCGCATGGGATGCTGCAGCAAAGTACTCGCAGGAGCGAAAGCAATTCGGGAAGCCCATTTCGGACTTCCAGGGAATCCAATTCCAGTTGGCGCAGATGGCTACCGACATTCAGGCCGCCCGACTCATGGTCTACAACGCAGCGCGTATGAAAGACGCTGCACAGAACTTCGTGAAAGAAGCTGCAATGACCAAGCTATTCACGTCGCAGGTAGCTGAGCGAGTGAGCTCTCTGGCAGTTGAAATCTACGGCGGCAACGGATTCGTGAAGGAGTATCCCGTCGAGAAATTCTTCCGCGATTCCAAGATCGGCAAGATCTACGAGGGCACATCCAACATGCAACTCCAAACCATTGCCAAGCTGGTGCTTTCGAAGTGAAATCGAGCAGCAGTCGCCGCAGGTTCCCGCGTCTGGTTGTACCTGAAGAGGCGCGCGTCTACGACGAGAATGGGCGGGAGCTTGGTCTGCTGTCACAGGTGAGCGGGAATGGAATGAATATCGAGGTGAAATCGATTCAGCTCGCGCAGTCGCTTAAGCCAGGCAGCAAAATGCGGATCAGCATAGTTGAGTCAAGCTCGGGTGAGACGAATGTAGTTGACGTTGTAGTGCGTCGACTCGAAGGAAACATTCTTGGAATGCAATTCGTTGATAAAGTAGCCGACTAACGATTTCACAACTCCCCTGACCAAAATTGCCGCAGGTATAATTCGAGATATGTCGATTGTGAAGAACATCGGAGCTATCGCCAAAGGTATGGCGATCACTTTCAAGGAGATGTTTCAGCCGACGATCGTGGAGAATTACCCCGACGGCCCCGGCCCACTCCGCGGCGCCGTTTTTCAAGAGCGCTTTCGTGGTCTTCACGTCCTTCAGCGCGACGAAAACGGCCTGGAGAAGTGCGTTGCTTGCTTTCTCTGCGCGGCTGCGTGTCCTTCCAATTGCATATACATAGAGGCGGCCGAGAACACCGCAGAGAACCGGATCAGCGGCGCTGAACGCTACGCCGCGGTATACAATATCGACTATAACCGCTGTATTTTCTGCGGTTACTGCGTCGAGGCTTGTCCGACTGACGCCATCACCCACGGGCATGGGTTTGAGCTGGCCACCTTCAACGCCACCAACCTTGTCTATCGAAAAGAACAGCTGCTGGCGCCCATTCCCGGCGGCAAGCTCCGTCAGGTAAAGCCTGAGCCGGAGCTGGAAAAGGCCCACTAATCTCAGCCAGGGTGCTGAAGCACGATTTTTGGCCCGCTGAACGCTCAGTTTTTCATTTCGCCAACACAATCAACTGCGCCGTTTTGCGCCTTATTGCTTGCAATGTCAGGGGCTTGGGAGTAGGCTTTCGGCCTACATTTCCACGGGGGCTCTATGGCGTTAAAACTCAGTTCTCGCACCATAGATGGTGTGAAGGTAATCGACTGCGTCGGCCGCATCGTGTTCGGCGACGAGGCCAGTCAATTGCGGGAGACGGTTAAGAGGGAACTCGCTGAGAACAATCGTCTTGTGCTCAACCTTGGCGACGTTAGCTACATCGACAGCGGTGGCATCGGGACTCTGGTGAGCCTTTTCACCACAGCGCGCAATGCCGGTGGAGATATCAAGCTAGCCAATCTCACGAAACGGGTCGGCGATCTGCTGCAGATCACGAAGCTGATCACAGTCTTCGAAAGCTACGATGACGAGCACAAGGCTGTGAAGGCGTTCCACGCATCTCCGCAAGGGTCGGTTGCGACTATGTCGCGCAGAGAAAGCGCCTAAGAGGACGTTTAGTTGACCATATCTGAGGACCTGTTGACGCGTTGACCACTTCTGCGCGCAGGATAAAGACAAAAACGACAATCTTTCTCTTGCTTCTGAGCTTTTCCTGCGCTTGGGCGCAGACTAGCGCGCCAAATTGCTGCCCGCAAACTCCCACCAAGGAAAAACAACAAGCGCTCTGGAAGAAGCTTCAAGACAAAATCGCCGATGTGGACCGCGATCTTGACGGCGTTATGGGCGTCGCGGTGCGCGATCTGGGCACCGGCGAGACCTTTCTCCTTCACGGAGACGATATTTTTCCCCAAGCAAGCTCGATCAAGATCGCGGTTTTGGCCGAACTTTACGATCAGGAACAGCGCGCACGCCGTGGCGAGACTGGCGTAGCTCGGCTCGCTGACCTCTACACGATGCGCAGCGAGGACCTCGTCCCCGACAGTTTCATTATGGGAGGACTTACTCCAGGAGTTACGCGCGTCACGAATCGCGACTTAGCGACCATGATGGTCGCAGTGAGCGACAATTCCGCAACGAATGTCCTCATCGACCATGTCGCAATGCCGAATGTTGAGCGCATGCTGACGTCTTTAGGACTCAAGAACACTCATTTGCAGCGCAAGATGATGGATATCGCGGCCGCTCGGCAAGGCCGCGAGAACATCTCTACGCCGCGCGAAATGATGACTTTGCTGGATGCGATCTATCGCAACAAGCTCTTCGACAAGGAACTTACCGCCGACTTCTTCAAGGTCTTATCCACGCCCAAGGACAGCAGTATCCCGAAGCTTCTTCCCGGCGACATCACGATCGCCAACAAACCAGGCGAACTGGAGGCAGTAAGGAACGATTCCGGCATCATTTTCGTGCCCAATCGGCCATTTATTCTCTGTGTTATGACGACATATCTGCACGATGAACGCGCAGGCCAGCGCGCCATCAGCGAAATCGCGCTCGCCGCGTATCAATATTTCGATCGCCTGGGCCGATCCTCAGAGTATGGACGCGCCGTTCCGGCAAAATAATCAACATCCTCTCGGCCGCGAAAAAAAATGCGGATTTTCGTCACGGAAAAACCTCCATCATGCATCCCTATTCGCTGCGATCACTCCACGGCGAAGCCTTCCGGCAAGGAATCGAGACACAAATTCACAATGACGCGCCGTGATACATTCAATTTTTTGACCAACAAATCGAGGGAAATCGACGCATGCGGAAGCTGCTATGGCTGTGTTTCGCGTTGTTTTGCACGAATCTTTGGGCCCAGGAGGTCACAAACGGCAGTCGGGAAATCGAGTTTTTCGCGCAAGGCGGACACAGTGTGGCCGGCGGACGCAGTGATACAACCATCTTTAACGCCGGTGGGCGCTGGGGATTCGGGCTCTTTGACCTCGGTCGCGGATCATTCCAGTACGAATTAGAGGCGATCCCGATCTACTTTGTGCGCCAACCGATCCAAAATGCCTACGGGGTAAGCTTCACTCCGTTCGACGTTACGTACAATTTTCGACGCAATGCGGCACGCGCTATTCCCTTTGTGGAACTTGGTGGCGGTGTTCTTATCACCAATCACGACGTCCCTTCGGGCACAAATGCGGTCAATTTCACCCCGCAATTGGGCGTTGGAGTGCACCTCCCGTTCGGCGATCGCGGTCTTCACGCTACCTTAGCGCTCAAGTATGTGCACATTTCTAACGCCGGATTGTCTGTTCCCAACCCCGGTTTGAACACTATCCAGTTCCGATTCGGCATCGGTAAGTTCCGTAAATAGCGCCAGTAAACCTGCTAGCGCGTCGGATATGGACGTTCCAGATCGATTTTCAAGGCTCACTAACGACGATTATCTCAGGGGACTGAGACTCAAAAACCTCGTGTTGTCAGGACTTGCGGCCACCCAGGCGCGGGTTTTTGTGCCGCTATGTACTGCGAAGTTGACCTTAAACTGCACAATCACAGCTTTCAAAGACGCGATTCTTCACGGTTAAGCATCGTTGTAGGCGGAGCAAGCGGCATTAAATCGCTCGTTATGAGTGAACTTTCGACGCTGATTCACGTCTATAGGGCATGATAAAGCGCCAGTTTGAGGCGCAAGAATCGCGATTTCAAGGCACTCCGCGCACAATTTGGGGTTCTGGAAGCAGGGTTTGGAGCCGATAGGCGACACTTTCGGGCACACTAAGCCCGGTAACCGATGCGAAAACTTCTTCTCAACCTCCACCTCTGGGCCGGACTCATAGCCGCGCTCTTCCTCCTTATATTAGGAGTCAGCGGCGCCCTGGTCGCCTTCGAAGACGAAATCGATCGCGCGCTGAACCCCGGGCTGTCTTACGTTCAACCGCATGCGCAACCGCTCACGCTCGATGCGATCAGCAAGAAACTCCTAACTGCGTATCCTGGAGCAAAGATCGAAGAGTTCGGATTGCCGCAGCGCTCTGACTTCTCACTATTTGTCGCGCTGAAGGATACGTCGGGCAAGAACCTGCGCTTGTTCGTCAACCCTTATATCGGCGAAGTACTCGGGTCGGCAGATCAAGCCAATCACTTCGCCAGCAAGGTTCACCAGTTTCACACGCACTTACTCATCGGCGAGATCGCCGACGAAGTCACCGGCTGGAGCGCCGTCTTTCTCTTTGTGCTTTCCATAACAGGAATCATACTATGGTGGCCAAGAAAACTGTTTCGCCTGCGTTGGAATTTCTCCGAAGAGAACGGAGGATCGACAAAACGCTTCAATTTCGAGTTGCATAACTTCGTAGGGATCCTTTCCTCGATTGTCTTACTTATCTTCGCCTGGACCGCCATCTGCATTCACTGGGAGAGGGAGGTAGGCAAGCTGGCCCAGCGGATGTCATCACTACCAGAGGTCCGCTTGGCATCTCCGCAGATTCCCCTTCCGGGAAGCACACCACTATCCCCAGATCGCCTCATCGAGATCGCCCACAACACACTTCCCGAAGCCAGGATCATGGCCATCGACCTCCCCCGGAACGCCAAACAATCCGCAACCGTAGCCCTGAAATTTCCCGAAGACCACACCCCACTCGGCCGAAGCCGCATGAACATCGACGCCTACAGTGGCAAAGTACTCCACGCACAAAGTTCCCGCGACATGTCAGCCGCAGTAAAGTACGCCCGAATGTGGAACCGCGAACTCCACACCGGCGACATCTTCAACTTACCAACGCGGATCCTCGCCGCATTCTTCAGCCTGATGCTGCCGGTCTTGGCAATCACCGGGCCGTTGATCTGGTGGAACCGACGCAGAGCGACCAGGGGCGAACCTTCAACGTCCCGGACTCGGTTGCCGTCACTGCCGACCGAGGCAAACGTCACTACGAACTGACTCTATCGAGGATCGACTAGTTCCCACTCTGGCACAGTTTCCATATTGATTCTCTTCTTGCCCCTAGGAGACTATTGGGGTAAAAGATAGTTTCCACCAAGCACTCAGGAGCCGCTCGTTGCCTAGGAATCGTTGGTTGCAGTCATGCCTGTGTGTTGTCCTTCTAAGTTTTTCTGTTGCTGCCCAGAATTTGAGCGATCCGGCATTCTCGGCGGACCCTCAGGAGTTGCTCCAGGCAGCCAGCAACATCCAACAGGAGAAACCCTCGCCCGCCACCGTCCTGTTGAGCGAGCACATCGTTGAGTTCGATTCGAAAGCCAACCAGACTGAGACGGTTCGCACCGTCTATCGGGTCAACACTGCTGAGGGAGTCGCAAATTGGTCAGAGAGCCGGACTCGTTGGGAGCCCTGGCACCAGGCGCGGCCCGAGATCAAGACGCGGGTCATCACGCCCGACGGCGCCGTACACAATCTTGATGTCAAGACGCTGACCGACCGTCCAGTGCACGAGGAATCCACCATTTACACCGACGACCGAGTGCTTGCGGGCCCCATTCCGGCAGTGACTCCGGGCGCAGTCGTGGAAGAGCAGATAACCATCCGCGACACCTCGCCATTCTTTGCCGCCGGCATCACCGATAGAGTCTACTTTGTGCAATCTGTTCCCGTTGTGAAAACGCGATTGGTATTGCGGCATCCAGAGTCGGTACACCTGAATTATTCGCTCAAGCTGCTGCCAAAAGCCGTGGTAGGGAAGCACGCGTCTGGCGGCATTGAAGAGATCGTCATCGAGAATGGATCGTCCGATCCTTACGAAGAGCTCTCAAATGTACCCGCCGATGTCGTGCTCTACCCGCAAGTTGTCTTCGGCACCGGGAAGTCGTGGCACGACATTGCTTCGTCTTACTCACAGTTGGCGGAGCCCAAAATCGCCCCGGGAGCACTTGAAAAGAGTCTGCCTCCGCAGATGCCAAACAATGCGTCGGCGCCGGACAAAGTTCGTATCCTCGTGGCGTTCCTCCACAAGCGAGTGCGCTACACCGGAGTTGAGTTCGGGGAAGCGGCGCTCATCCCGCAGGTACCAAGCGAAACTCTGAAGCGCGGTTACGGCGACTGTAAGGACAAATCGGCGCTGCTCGTCTCAATGCTTCGGGCGGCAGGAATCCCCGCACACCTTGCCCTCCTTCAAGCCGGCCCAGGCCAGGATATCGATGCCGATCTTCCCGGAATGGGAGAGTTTGATCACGCGATCGTTTACATTCCGGGAAATCCCGGCCTGTGGATCGACGCGACGGCGGAGCACAATCCCATGAACGCACTTCCTGTTGACGATCAAGGACGTTTGGCGCTAATCATTGCCGACGATACCGCTGCCTTGACGAAGACACCGGAAGCAAAAGCAGAAGACAATCTGCTGGTTGAAAACCGGGAGGTGCATCTCTCCGAATATGGGCCGGCGCAGATCACTGAAAGCTGGGAGCCGCATGGAAACATCGAAGCTGAGTACCGCTCTTACTACACTCCGGATCGCAACGAGCAGCGCAAGAAGGAACTGGAGAAATACGTTAAGTCGGTGTATCTGGCGGAATCGCTCTCCAAGCTCGAAAACGGCGACAATGCTGACTTGCTCAAGCCCTTTCAGATGAAACTCGAGGTGAAACGCGGGCGGCGGGGCTTTACGGGTCTGGAGGACGCGCTGGTAGTAATTCAGCACGGATACTTGAATGATCGCCTTCCAGTGTTGCTGAGGCAGGAAAAACCAGCGGATGAGGCGGACAAGAAGCGATCTGTGGACTACGCCATGACTCCATTTGTGACGGAATGGCGCTACCGTATATATCCCCCGGCCGGATTCAAGGTTCGCAGCCTCCCCTCCAACGTGGAAAGGAAAGTTGGTCCAGCCCTCTTCAAGGAAACCTTTGTCGAAGATTCGAATGGAATCGTGACGGCTATCCTGCGTTTCGACACGGTTAAGTCGAGGTTTACCGCCGAAGAAGCGGAAGCCCTTCGCGCTGCGTCCGTGAAATTCCGAGACGAAGATGCGCTCGAACTAAGCTTCGATCACGTGGGTCATGCTCTGCTGGCGCGCGGAAAGATCGCTGACGGGCTGGCCCTGTATCAGGACTCGGTCTCACACAGCCCGGCTTCAGCACTCGAGAAGACACGATTCGCCGATGCTTTGCTTACGGCGGGACTGGCGGAGAAAGCGCGTAAGGTGGCGCGCGAGGCCGTAAAGCTTGACCCCAATTCGGAACCGTCGTATTCGATTCTCGGCTGGATTCTTCAGCACGACCTGATTGGCCGTCACTTGAAGTCGGGGTTCGATTATGACGGTTCCATCGCCGCCTACAAGAAGGCCATTGAACTGGATCCGAAGGACTTCCACGCCCGTACCAACTTGGCTATCACTTACGAATATGACAAGTGGGGAATCCGCTATACACGCGGTGCACGTCTCAAGGAAGCGGTCGAGGAGTTCCGCAAAATAAGAAAGGATGACGAGTCGAAATTCAAAGAGTATCAGGACAATCTGCTCTACGACCTCTTCTATTCAGGAAGCTACCAGGAGTTGTTGAACGAGACGAATGGACTCTCCATGACCGATTCTCGCCGGCATTTGATCATCGCGGCGACTGCGGCCTTGAAGGGCACAGAGGCGGCTGAGAAAAAAGCTTCAGAGCTATCGACTGACGATACGGCTCGCGGCAAGTCGCTGGTTGCTGCCGGGCGACTTCTGCTTAATGTTCGGATGTACGAGCGCGCATGTGCCCTATTGAGCGCGGGCACACAGGGACTTTCCGATTCCCCGGTGAACCAGCAGCAGATTGCGATGTTCAGTAAAACCCGAAAGAGCGAAGAACTGCATATCGACAGCAGTGATCCGACGAGCGTAGTTCAAAAGCTCGTTCGTGCCTGGTTTACGTTGGATGCGAATCCGGAGGACTACCTGGCCCTGTTGAGCAAGAATGCCTTAGAAGGAAGTCAAGCGGACGAACTGAAAGAGGCGAAAAAAGCGCTCCCGGTAGTGAGGACCGTCGTCATCGATTCCGGCATGCTCCCAGATGTCTTCCTCGACTTCGTTCTCTCCAACATGACGGTCACAAAAGAAGGCGACGACCAACACGGTTATCGCATGGCACTGCAAAGCCCCGGTGCGCCCACCCAACATATGTATGTGGTCAGGGAAGGCGCTGGATACAAGCTGCTCATCGGCACAGGAAGCGAGATTGGACGCGAAGTTCTCGATCGGTTGTCGCGCGGCGACACCACTTCCGCGAAGGCTATGCTGGACTTCGCCCGAGATCGACAGCAGCTTGGCGGCGGCGAAGATCCTCTCGCCGGCAACGTTTTTCCCCGATTCTGGACAAAGGGTCAAACGACAGATGAAGAAGGGATGCGAGTTGCCGCAGTGTCACTTCTGATTGCCACAGACTCCACTGGCCGCAATATCTCTGTTCTTGAAGCAGCAAGTCAGAAGGCCTCAGAAGCCCAGCGCGCGAACTTCGATTTGGCGCTTGCCATTGCCTACCAGAAGCTGAAGAGATGGCAGGATATGAAGGCGACTGCTCAGCGGCTGCTTAAGAGCTATCCGCGGTCCGACCGCGCTCTCTCTACGTACGCGCGTGCGTGCATTGAATTAAAGCAATGGGATGAAGGTCAAATGGCAATCAATCAGCGCCTGGCCCTCGAGCCCGACAGTCTCGAACCTTATCGATTGCTGGCTCAATTGCTCGGGGCAAAGGCCGAGTTCGATAAAGCCATTGAGCAGTTCCGCAAAGTCGCAACAGACGGTCGGGCCACAGCCTCCGACCTGAACGGGTTTGCCTGGTCTGCTTTATTCGTTAAATCGATTCCACCCGACGCTCTGGAAGCTGCTCAGCGGGGAAACAGCCTTACTCAAAACAACAATTTCGGTATTCTGCATACACTTGCGTGTCTCTATGCCGAAGTAGGGAAGACGAATGAGGCAAGAGACTTACTGGTTCGCGCCCTTGTGAGTTCGCACTTATCTGAACCCGATTCGGCACTATGGTACGGCTTCGGTCGGCTCGCGGAACTCTACGGGCAGGAAGACGCTGCGATGGCCGATTACAACCGCGTTGAAAAACCAGAACAGAACTCGGCCTTCGACACATACAACCTCGTACAAAACAGGGTCAGCTTGTTGACAAAGACGCATTCCAATATTGCCAGTGTGGCGAACTGAGGAGTGTTGAAATCTCCTTTTCAGTACCCGACCGCCGACGGTACTGATTAAGTCCTCTTCATCGGCTGCAAAATCGAAACTGCAATATTGACTGCGAATAAGGTCACCGCTAGAAGCTCGGTCACTGCCGAGACGGGCAGAGTGTGCCAGGCTGGTTTCCAGTAGCCTTCATACGCAGGGATCTCTGACGCGACTCGTAGCAGGCAGCCGAGATTGAGGAGCATCAGGCACCACAGCATGAGTGCCGGACTGAAGAGGATCTTCATGCCGCAAAACGCCGGCAGCACTCTTTGTCCAATCGCGAACACCATCATGGCGATGAAGCCTACTGTAAGAGCATGGCGCGATGCTCCCCAGATTCCGCCGGCGCGATCTGCGCCGGTTGCCCACACTGTCAATATCGCTGCGACTCCCAGCCAGACGTAGGCTATGCGAACGAAGGTGGGGAACGATGCGTGCACGTTGAGGATCTTTGGCAGATTTTGTGCCCTCTCCCAAATGCGAAGAGCGAGGATGATGACAATCGATCCGCTTAGAAGCAGGAGAGATGAGAGTTTGAACAGTCCGCATAGGGCGGCAATCACTCCTGCGACATTCAGCGCCAATCCGCCGATCAGTCCGGTCTGTGATGAGGGCTTCAATCCAATGAACACGGGCAGCCACTTGGCATTGAAGCCCCAGATCGCCGGCACGAGGAAGCCCCAGGTAGAGAGCACCAGCAAACGCTGATCCAGGTCGTGAGGAAATGCTGGACCGGAGTTGTCCAGAGCGACAACCAGGCAAAGCGCACCGTTGCCGATCAGTGCTGCCAGGAAGCCGAAGGTCGACGCGAAGACCAAGATCATCCAGGCTTCCGATTTAGCGCCTGGCTCTGGCTTTCGATGCCGCCGGACTGAACGCTGAAATAGAACAAACGCGGTGAGTTCAAGCAGTGCGGACGCCGTCAGCAGCACACGCCAGTGCCATGCGTAGATGTTTGTGGCCCAGCGAAGCAGGACACCTGCGCTCCAAAGAGTCCAACAAGTCCAGCCGCGACTTAATGGAAACGGGGCGCTGCGCTGCATCTTGTGCAGCGAATACAGGCCAATGCCGAGTATGAAGGTGCCGATCCAGCCGAAGATTTGCGCGTGGCCGTGCGCCTGAATCCAGGCGGCCGAGAGTGTGGTCACGGATCGTGACTCGCTGATTGAGATTAGATTCCAGACGCCTAAAAACGTGCCGGGGAGCAGCATGAATGCAAGACCAGTCAGCACGAACGCTGTGACCAGTCTCTGCGCGCCCCGCTCTCGTGCGATTGCGCTCTGTGCATTGCCTGGTCGTTGAGCGCTTTCGATCTGCAACAGTGTTGCTGCGCTCATGCCGGTCTGCATGCTTTCGCTTCGAGTTCGATCGCTCTTGGGAAAAGAATGTTGTTCTCCAGATGGACGTGCCGATGCAGATCTTGCTCGAAGTCTTTGAGCCCGTCATAAAGTGCGCGATAGCTAAGGCAAGCACTTTCCGGCAAAGTGAAGCCGTTGCTCAATTGCCGAATCTGCTGCATCGCCTGTCCAGTCCTTTCGTGATCGCGCATCATGCATTCGACAGGCCGAGCCACGCTTCCGAACGCCGCCACAGGAAGGAGCGCTCCACTAAGACTGGCTTGCTCCAATCGCTCGATATAGGGGAAGAGAACCTGCTCCTCTTTTTGCATGTGGTTCAACATGTCCTGGCCGACGAAAGCGAAGGAAAGCATCATTGCCGTGAGTTCCGGACGAATGGCTCTGTGCTTGGCTTGAACCTTCTGAAGAAGCGCGTTGAGCCGTGGAACTTCCTTGCGCACAAATGCGTGATGGATTTCGACAATATGTCGTGCGAGGCTTGCGAGGGAGGTCCGTTGCCAGGGAGTGAAGTCGAGTTCGGGAACCTGCTCGCTCAGTTCACCCAGCCTTTCCAACAACAATTCCAAAGGCACGCCGGCTTTGTGAGAAGCCTGAGCAATGGATTTGCCGCCACCGCAACAGTAGTCGATGCCGAGATCCTCAAACACACGAATCGAGGATGGTAATTGCTGAA
>Ga0126371_10000037_pt1 | contig 90222 bp, 82 predicted proteins | sample PanSoiMetaPlot_4_FD_110145 | JGI IMG/M metagenome (GOLD analysis project Ga0126371, IMG submission 110145) | Tropical forest soil microbial communities from Panama - MetaG Plot_4 | ecosystem: Environmental > Terrestrial > Soil > Tropical forest > Bulk soil | place: Panama | collected 2016-02-17
AGTAGAGCTTCCTCAATTGAGGCTCGGGATGGCAGCTATCAACGTCAGATACGTTTAAACGCTTTCTGTATATCCTTTACAGAATACCGCAGCACGACAGGGCGTCCATGGGGACAGGACATCGGGCATTCGGTCTGGGCAAGCTCTCGAAGCAGCCATTCCATCTTGTGCTGCTCCAGTGGCATGTTGACCTTGATGGCCGCGTGACAAGCAATTGATGCCGCGATGCGGTGGCGAATGGCATCGAGGTTCAGCGTCTGCTGTTCGCGCTCAAAGTCGCCAAGCAACTCGCCGAGCATCTGCTCCATATCGCAGCTTTCCACCCCCGCAGGTACAGCCTTTACCACGACCGTGCGCGAGCCAAATAATTCCACCTCAAAGCCGTTGCGTCCGAGTTCATCGGAGATCTCAGCGAAGACAGCCTGCTGCCCCGGCGTGAGCTGTACAACGATCGGCATGAGCATTTTTTGCACCGGGATAGATTCGGTCTGTCTTTGTTTCAACACACGCTCGAAGAGCACACGCTCATGGGCGACGTGCTGATCGATAATCCACAGGCCCTCCTGATTCACGGCGAGGATGAATGATTCTCTTATCTGGCCCAGCGGCCGCAGCGAGGCTAGCTGCGGAGCGATACCCTCTTCGACTTCCGTCAAGTCATCGATCACCGCGCTGCAAGCGCTGGCGCCAGAAACTGGCTCCCAGTTCGGGACTGCCGCCGCCGCGGCTGCGATATCGGCGCTTGATATCGTCGAGGGCCTGATAACAAAAGCATCATCGAATGCCAGCGGTGCTGTCTGCGGCGGGGGTGCGATTGCTGTGAGCACGAATCCCGCAGCGTCTTGTGCTTCTGCTTGCAGGGATGCACCCGGTGAGAGGGCGATCGTTGCAGTTGGCTGCGCTGAGATCTCGCGCGTGAACTGCGGCACCGGGCGGGCTTTCATCAGCGCAGCGCGAACTGAGTCGCGCACAAAGTCATGAACAAACCCCTGCGGGCGGAATCGTACTTCGGTCTTGGCTGGATGCACGTTGGCATCAACCTCAGTCGCAGGCATCTCTAGGAATAGCAGCACGACGGGAAAGACTGTCGGCGGGATGATGTTGCGATACGCCTCCGTAAGAGCATGCTGCACGAGACGGTCGCGCACCAATCGCTGATTCACAAAAACAAAAATCGAATTCCGGTTGAGTTTCTGGAGTTCAGGCTTGGACACAAAACCGCGCAGACGCACCCTCCCCGGAGTTGGTGGTTCGTAGTCTTCACTCCTCCGCCACGGCGGAGGTTGAGGAACACCCACCCGCTCAAGATCGGCCTCTGCTGCTACGGAAATCAACTGGTCGAGAGTATCGCGACCAAAGATCTGGTAAAGCCGTTCCGCGTGGGTTGCGACTGGCGAGGCTGTCAGCATGTTGTGCGTCGCTGAGTGAAGCTCAAAATGTTTGTCAGGATGAGCCAGGGCGTAGTGTGTTACAAGTGAAGCTATGTGGGAGAGCTCGGTAGATTCCGCTTTCAGGAATTTCTTACGAGCTGGAGTATTGAAGAATAAGTCGCGGACTGTAATCGCAGTTCCCGCAGGAGTGCCGGCCTCTTCCACCTTCAACAGTTTGCCACCCACAAACTCGATACGCGTGCCAGCAGCCTCGCTGGTTTGTCTGGTTTCCAGGGTGAGTCGGGAGACTGATGCAATCGACGGCAGAGCCTCACCGCGAAATCCGAGTGTATTGATGTTCAACAGATCGTCGGCATCGTGGATCTTCGAGGTAGCATGCCGCTCGAAAGCGAGCATGGCATCGTCTTGTCCCATGCCGCAGCCGTTGTCTGTGATCGCGATTAGCTTTCTTCCACCAGCTTCGACTTCAATACGAATGCGCGTCGCGCCCGCGTCGAGCGAATTCTCGAGAAGCTCTTTGACGACCGACGCCGGCCTCTCAACAACTTCGCCTGCAGCGATCTTGTTTGCGACATTGTCGGAGAGTACGCGAATGCGGCCCATGGCGCTGATTTAATCACAGAACCGGGAGAGGCGAACACGAAGGTCACCAAGGCAACAGAAAAGGTCACGAGGAATTCTAGTGACCTCTTTCTTTTCGTCGTGCCTTCGTGTTCGCCTCTTGGAGGTTCTATCCCTTTACCGCAATCCCCAACTCCTTCAATTGCGCCGCGCTTACGGGGGTCGGAGCATCTACCATCAGGTCCACAGCTTTCGCGGTCTTCGGGAACGGGATCACTTCTCGCAGGCTTTCAGCACCCGCGAGAATCATCACGATGCGATCGAGACCTAAAGCTATACCTCCATGTGGAGGAGTGCCGTACTCCAATGCTTCGAGGAAAAAACCAAACCGCGAACGCGCCTCCTCGTCGGTCATCCCAAGCGCGTTGAAGATTTGCTTCTGAATATCCTGGCGATGAATACGAATCGAGCCTGAGCCCAGCTCAGTTCCATTGAGAACGATGTCATACGCCAGTGCACGCACTGCGCCCGGATCTGAAAGAAGCTTGCCAAAGTCTTCTTCATGCGGCGACGTGAACGGATGATGTGCGGCGTTCCAACGACTGTCCTTGTCGTCGTACTCGAACATCGGAAAATCCGTTACCCAAAGAAAGCGGTAATCGTCGGCCGACCCGGTCTTGCTGAACGCTCCATGCTTTTCTTTGTACTTCTGAGCGAGCGCCAGACGCAGAGCGCCAGCTGACGTGTACACCGCTTCAGCCGCTTGGCGCAAAGCGATTGCTGATCGGTCCTCAGACGTTCCCGCAGCAACGATCACTAGCAGATCTTCGGCGTCTGCCTCAGCCGCTGCACGAAGTTTGGTTACTGCGTCGGGAAAACTCTTTTCCAAGCGCTTCAAGTCATCGATGACTTTGACTCCGGGCCTCGGTGCCAGGAGCTGTTTGTTGTCGTCACGCTCTTTGCGCGAGAGTTCGCCCACCTTCGGAATGCGCACTGCAACCACCGGAAGCAGCGGTTCAAGACTCAAAGCATTGAGGTTCTCCTCGGTGAAAGCCTCGCGGACGTCAGTCGTCTCCGGCAAGCGCATGTCAGGCTTATCGATCCCGTATTTGCGGATCGCATCGTCGTACTTCAAGCGCGGGAAAGGTGGCTTCAGCTCAACTCCAGCTTCGCGAAACGCGGCGACGAGAAATGCCTCGACTACTTCAAAGACTCGATCCTGAGTAGGAAATGATGTTTCCAGATCAATTTGCGTGAACTCAGGCTGACGATCGGCACGTAAATCTTCATCGCGGAAGCAACGCACGATCTGAAAATACTTATCGAAACCAGAGATCATCAAAATCTGCTTGAACAATTGTGGCGACTGCGGCAGGGCGTAAAAAGATCCTGGGTACACGCGGCTCGGCACCAGGTAGTCACGAGCCCCTTCCGGTGTGCTGCGTGTCATGAAAGGCGTCTCGATCTCCAGGAATCCTCGGCTCGCAAGTTCCTTTCGAATCGCCAGCGATACCTTCGACCGCAACTCGATGTTCGACTGCATCTCCGGCCGACGCATGTCGATATATCGGTACTTCAGCCGCAGCTCTTCGTTGCCGATAGCCTGCTCCGTCGGAGAAAACGGAGGTGTCTTCGCGTCGTTCAGGACGCGTAATTCCTGCGCCATGATTTCCACTTCCCCGGTGGGAACGTTCTTGTTGATGGTGGCTGCATCGCGCTTTTTCACATTCCCGACAACCGCAAGGACATACTCGGACCTGACCCGGCTCGCCTTCTCATGCAGTGCCGGATTGCTCTCTCGATCGAAGACGATCTGAACGAGGCCAGTGCGGTCTCGTAAATCAATAAAGATCAGGTTGCCGAGATCGCGGCGGCGGTTCACCCATCCCATGAGAGTAACGGTCTTACCGGCATCGCTGGCGCGCAGCGTGCCGCACAGGTGGCTACGTTGCAAACCACCAAGCAAATCGAGCTGAGTGTCGGGCAATGTGGCGTCCTTGAGGCTGAAAGTAATCCTTGATGATAAATGCGAGTGGGATTAGTGCGAAGAATGCTTGCGTTAATAAGAAAAAACACAAATCGGGTGAATCGGGACTGGAAAATTAGCCCGATCACCCGATCGAAATCAGCGATCCTTCTAGACAGTTACCGCTTGCTTCACCGGTACTTGGGTAAACCAGCCGTGCCGATCCGCTACGCGGCCTTCAACGATATCGAAGAACTCCTTGTGCAGCGCTCGCGTGATCGGGCCGGTCTTGCCGTCACCGACCGCGATCTTGTCGACCGTGCGGATTGGGGTGATCTCGGCGGCGGTGCCGGTGAAGAAAACTTCGTCCGCAATGTAAAGCATTTCGCGGGGAATCATCTGCTCCACAACTGGGAAGCCTAGTTCGCGTATGAGCTCGATGGCGGTTGCGCGAGTAATACCTGGCAAAACGGAATTCCCGAGAGGAGCCGTGAACACTGTTCCTTTGCGAACAACAAAGAGATTCTCGCCGGAACCTTCGCTCACATAGCCGCTAACGTCGAGAGCAATGCCTTCAACATATCCATTAAGAATAGCTTCCATCTTAATGAGCTGAGAATTCATGTAGTTCGCACCCGACTTCGCCATAGCCGGCAGCGTATTCGGAGCAATGCGGGTCCAGGACGAGACGCAAACGTCGACGCCCTCATCAGGCGAGTCATGCCCAAGGTACTTTCCCCACGCGTAGTTGCAGATGTAAACCTCGATCGGCGAGTTAAACGGATTCACGCCAGCCTCGCCATATCCTCGCAGCACGATTGGCCGGATGTAGCAAGGATGGACGCCGTTGTGCGCGACGACGTCTACCATCGCCTGGACAATCTCTTCTTCAGTGAAGGGCACTTCCATGCGATACACCTTGGCAGAGTGCAACAGGCGCTCAGCATGTTCCTGTGCCCGGAAGATTGCCGCACCTTGCGGGTGCTTATAACAACGCACACCCTCAAACACGGATGAACCGTAGTTCACCACGTGCGACATCACATGCAGCTTGGCATCGTCCCAATTGACGAGCTTGCCGTTATGCCAAATCTTTTCCGTCTTGGGTATCGCCATGAATGCTCCTTACCGAAATTGGGGCCGCGTAAACAGCACATTATATTCAGATGCTTTGGGTGAACCCAACGAATTCGGTTTATCGAGGGGATAAGCGGCCATTTCACGACAGAGACACGGAGTCAGGGAGAAAGGCACTGGGGAGAAGCCACCAAGGACACGAAGGAGCATGAAGGCAACCGGGCAAAGTGAGAAATTGAAGAACAGGCCGACACAGCAGTCTGTCCCTCCTTCGTATTACTTCGTGTCCTTCGTGGTTTCACTCTTGGGCTTTCTCCGTGTCTCCGTGCTGAATAAGATCCCGCGCCCGCTCGAAGATTTTTCGAAACATTGCGCTCGTCAATTTGCCCGTATTGGTGTTTTGCAGCGACGGATGATAGGTCCCGAGCAACACGACACCGTTCGGCATCCGGTACTCGGCGCCATGTCGGAACTCGTACGGCGCACGTGAGGTGATCACTCCAATTCTCCGCAGGTGGTTGAGGTAGGCATCGAAACCAATCTTCCCTAAGGCAACTACTACTTTCAGGTTCGGCAGTAGGGCGATCTCAGCATCCAGAAAGTGAGCGCAGTTTGCGATTTCATCGGGAGCCGGCTTGTTCGCAGGTGGAGCGCAGCGGACGGCTGCCGTGATGTACGCATCGGTGAGGCTCATGCCGTCGTCGCGACTGATTGCCATTGGCTGAGAGGCAAATCCCGTCTCGTACAGCACTGGATACATGAAATCTCCCGAGCCATCGCCAGTAAACGGACGCCCGGTCCGGTTCGATCCGTGGGCTCCGGGAGCGAGTCCCAGAATGAGCACCCGGGCATTGCGGTCCCCGAATCCGGGGACTGGCTTGGCCCAGTAATCCCAGTCCATGTATGCGCGTCGTTTGACTCTTCCAATTTCCTCCCGATACGCAACCAGTCGCGGACAAAGAGTGCAGCCGACGACCGCTTCATTCAGCTGAGTAATCGAGGGAATGGCGCGAAGCGCTTTAAGGGAGCCGCTCGAAGATACCGATCTGGCGTTCGGCGCTGGTAAGCTTCTCGCATTCTTTATCGATTCTTTTGTAATCGTCGGCAAAACGATCCTTAAAGCGAAGATACGAGTCTCTATCTTCCCATACGTCAATCGTCAGATAGCGGCCGGATTGCGCGTTGTCTTTGATGAGAATTGTGTCGCGATAGGCAGGATCGCGACGAAAGAGGCGAGCCCAGACGCCATCGCTGCGGTAAACACGCTCAAAATCGGTGAGACGATTTTGTGAGACAGTGAATTCCCAAAGAACGTAGATCACGGTGCCGGAGCTACCGCTTTACCGCCACTTGAACACCGTTCGACTCGTAGCCTTCATCAACCAGGGTCTTCTGGGCAGCAGCGCGGATCTTCTGTTCATCGGCATCCTTCGGCGCATCGCAATAGCGGCGAATCACTTCTTCGCCGGCCTGAATTCGTACCAGCCATTTCTTCTTGCCTTGATCCCAAGAGGCTTCTACACGATCTGCTCGCATCATCCGCACCTCGGCACGGCAATATACCACTTCGCAACGCTAAGCCGATCTTGGTGGGACGGGGCGCGCTTCCAGGCTCACTAAATACGCCTCGGCCTGCGTGATCGAGTCTTCCAATTCGTGATCCGAACTGATTGTCAGTCCTGGTCCCCGAAGCGGCTCACGCTCGAAGTCTCTCTTCTTCTCAAAGTACAACTCTTCGGTGCGATTAGCAGCCAGGTGGCTACCTGCCTGGAGATCGCGACGGATCCGTTCGAGCGTGGTCGCCTCGTCAGCAACGCACTCGATAATCCCGAGCGCAGTGCCGATTCGCTCGGCAGCGGCCCGAACACTCTCTCGCTGATATTCCCGAGAAAACGGGCGGCCATCGAGAAACACACGTAAGGCCGGCTTTCTTCGGAGCAGGTACTCGGCCGCCTCGAGCATGACCTGCTGGCAAAAATCGTCCTGCTCGACTGTGTATTCAATTTGGGACGGACCAAACAGGGCTGGCCGGATGATGTCTTTGTCGATGATAAATCCACCGAACCGTTTCACCAGAGCTCGCGAGAGTGTGCTCTTCCCTGTTCCGGGCAGACCTACCATCAGGATCATCATGCTCCAAGATTACTCGGCGGCACGGCTTTTCGGCTTCAAGGCCGCCTAGCTTCATGGCTAGTTTGACCGCATTGTTTCGCGGGTCTTACACTTGAGGTTCTGGCCGTGATTACTGCGCCTCACAGGGTGCTCCGGCTATTTCGAAATCGCCAGGAAAACGGAACTTGACCGAAGCAGAGAGCACCACAACCGAACAGAACACGGGTGAGACTCACGAACACGAGCACACCCACGAACCGCGTCCGCTCGGCGGATGCGAACGTGAGATCTCCGTCGAAATCCCCGCCGAAACTGTGTCCCATGAACTCGAGTCGTTTGTCGCCCGCTACCAGAAGATGGCGAGGGTACCGGGATTTCGTCGCGGCAAGACTCCGGCAAGTCTGGTTCGGCGTCGCTTTGCCGACGAGCTAAAGCAAGAAGTCGTTGAGTCTCTCGTCCCCAAGTACTTTCGTGAAGAGGTTCAGAAGCTGGGCTTTACACCTATTTCTCAGCCGAGAATTAGCGATTTTCATTTCGAAGATGGTGATCCACTGCGGTTCAAGGCGGTTTTCGAAGTGATGCCGAATATCGACGTCGCACCCTATTCGGACCTGAAAGCTGAAAAGGGTGACGTATCGGTAAACGAAGACGAAGTCGAACGCGAGCTAGAAGCCCTTCGCGAGAATCAGGCGACCTACAACCCGGTCGAGGAGGAGCGTGGTCTTCAGGACGGCGATTTTGCGCAAGCCAGCTTCACCGGCACTCCGATCGAAAAGCGGGAGTCTGGGCTGGTCGATCCTTCAGGAAATCCAATCACCTCCGGACAACAACCTATAAAGTCCACAAGTTCACAGCCCGTCCACATGGACGATGTGCTCGTCGACATTGGTGGCGCCAACACCGTACGCGAATTCACCGAGAACCTTCGTGGAGCCAAATCCGGAGAGGAACGCACGTTCATCATCACGTATCCCGAAGATGCGCAAGACAAGCGCCTGGCCGGCAAAACCCTCGAATACAAAGTCCAGATCAAGGGCATCAAGAAAAAGCAAATTCCCGAATTGAACGACGATTTCGCTAAGGAGCTGGGACAATTCACGAGTCTCGCAGATCTTCGCACCAAGATTCGAGAACAACTTGAGGCTCAGAAGCGCCATGAAATCGAGCACACCGCCAAAGACAAACTTGTGCACGAGCTGGTCAGTCGCAACCATTTTCCTGTTCCCGAGACATTGATCGATCAGCAGGTAACTTCGCGCCTGGAGCGTGGCTTCCGGGCCTTGGCAGCTCAGGGAATGCGTCCCGAGGACATGCGCAAGATGGATTTTGGTCGTTTGCGGCAAGCGCAACGCGAAGCGGCTGTCCGCGAAGTAAAAGCATCGCTGATCCTTGAAAAGATCGCTGACAAGGAAAACATTCAGGCCAGTGATGCTGAACTTGACCTGGAAGTGGAACGCTTCGCCCAACAATCGCGCCAGCCGGTGGAAGCCGTACGCAAGAAGCTAACTGATGAAGGAACGCTTGAGCGCATGCGCGAACGAATCCGCAACGAAAAGACTCTAGACTTTTTGTACCAACGCTCTGCCTGAGAGCTCGAGTCTCGCACTCGAAGCAGCGAACGCAGACAGTAACCCTCGCCCGGACACAAGTTCCGGGCGCAGGTGTATGTAAGTAAAGAAAGGATTACCTGCAATGGCTCTGGTTCCAATGGTTGTAGAGCAAACCAGCCGCGGAGAGCGCGCTTACGACATCTACTCGCGCTTGCTGCGGGACAACATTGTCTTCATCGGCACACCCATCGACGACACGATTGCCAACCTTGTCATAGCGCAAATGCTCTTCCTCGCTGCGGAAGATCCAGAGAAGGACATTCAGCTTTACATCAACTCTCCAGGCGGATCGATTACCGCCGGAATGGCGATTTACGACACGATGCAATTTGTCAAGAACGACATTATGACGATCTGCATCGGGCAGGCGGCCAGCATGGCGGCTGTGCTTCTTGCAGCAGGTACTACGAAGAAGCGCTTTGCTCTGCCAAACTCTCGAATTCTGATCCACCAGCCCCACATTATGGGTGGCGGCATCTCCGGTCAGGCGACGGATATCGATATTCATGCCCGCGAGATTCTGCGCATGCGCGAGATCATGAACAACATTATGTCAAAGCACACAGGCCAGAAGCTGGAGAGAGTTGAAAAAGACGTGGAACGCGACTTCATCATGAACGCACAGCAGAGCAAGGATTACGGGATCATCGACGACATCATCTACAAGCACAAGTAGTGCGGCAGATCTTTGACGGAGTTTTCCGAGTTTCTTACGTGTATTGCACAAAAGTCACAGGCCTTCGTTACTAATGAACCGCGATGTGAACTGTTTTGCACTTGAAATAACGTTAGAATGTGGCCAGTGCGATAAAGAACTCCAGGTCCCCCAGCTTGGTTTGATCGACGGAAAAGGGTGCTTCACTCGCCTTAGTCCGAACGTAATCGGTTCTTCACAGTATTGATCGATCGCAGTCGATAGGGTAGACAGTGGTTAGGGTAGACAGGAGTACATCGTGAAAACGCGTTCCGGATCTGAAGATAGCCTACGTTGTTCGTTCTGCCACAAGTCTCAGGACGCAGTTGCCAAGCTGATCTCCTCACCAAGTGATTATCCGCGCGCCTACATCTGCGACGAGTGCGTTGCGGTTTGCAATTCAATCCTTGAGGACGACAGAACAGAGACGCACTCCACTGCTGCTCCCAATCATCTACCGAAGCCTGCCGAGGTAAAGACATTCCTCGACGAATACGTAATTGGCCAGGACCAGACGAAGAAGAAGCTCGCGGTCGCGGTTTACAACCACTACAAGCGTATCCACATGAACCGAAATCGCAACGGTGAAGTGGAGCTCACGAAATCGAACATCATGCTGATCGGCCCGACCGGCAGCGGCAAGACTCTCCTGGCGCAAACGTTGGCCAAGATGCTCGATGTCCCGTTTGCGATCGTCGACGCGACAACCCTTACCGAAGCCGGCTACGTAGGCGAGGATGTGGAGAACATTATCCTCAAGCTGCTGCAGGCAGCGGACGGCGATGTAGGACGTGCTCAGACTGGAATCATCTATATCGACGAAATCGACAAGATCGGACGTAAGGATGAGAACCCGTCGATCACTCGCGACGTGTCGGGTGAGGGCGTACAGCAGGCACTGCTGAAGATACTCGAAGGTACAGTCGCCAACGTGCCTCCCCAAGGCGGACGGAAGCATCCGCACCAGGAGTTCACGCCTGTCGACACGACGAACATCCTCTTCATCTGCGGCGGCGCTTTTGTCGGCCTCGAGAAAGTTATCGGACGGCGAATCGGCAAAAAGGCGCTTGGCTTCAAGGCGGAACCGAAAGAGGGCGAAGCTCCAGTTCCCGCCATACCCAAACGCGATACCGAGATGCTCGGCAGAGTTGAACCGCAAGACCTCATCAAGTTCGGCTTGATCCCTGAGTTCGTGGGCCGTTTGCCTGTCGTCGGAGTTCTTGACGAGCTCGACGAAAATGCTCTGGTCGAGATCCTCACCAAGCCGCGCAACGCCATCATCAAGCAATACCAGCGGCTGTTTGAGTTTGAGAATGTCCGTCTCAAGTTCAGTGAGGACGCCACTCGAGCCGTTGCCCGCGAAGCTCTGAACAGGAAGGTGGGTGCCCGCGGACTGCGCATGATCCTCGAAGATCTCATGCTCGACCTGATGTACCATCTCCCCAGCCAGAAGCGGCTTAAGGAGTTCGAGGTAAGCCGCGAAATGGTCGAAAAACGCGACGTATCCATCCCAATGATGGAAAAAGCTGGGTAAAAGCGCGTTTCGGTGCTTGATTTGGCTGGGTCAGTTGAAGAAAATTGGCGATTCGAGCGGCAGTTGTATAAGCTAGTTTGAAGGCCTATTAGCTCAAGGTTTTGGAGTACAGAGGGGACCGAGTGACCCAAGCCAGGGAAAAGTTCGAAACGCGCAAGCTGCCCATGATGCCCATCCGGGACGTCGTCATCTTCCCGCATATGATGACGCCGTTCGTAGTCGGACGCGAATCAAGTGTCCGAGCGTTGGAAGAAGCGCTTGCAGGCGATCGAAAAATCTTTCTCGCCACGCAGCACGACGCCAGCGTAGACGAGCCCAAGCCGAACGAAATCTACCAGGTCGGCACCATCGTCAATATCGTTCAGAGTCTCAAGCTGCCCGACGGCAACATCAAGGTGCTTGTCGAGGGCGTTGAGCGCGGGAAAATCCTCCAAGTTGTTGACACAGAGGGCTTCTTCCATGCCAGCGTTCGCGTAGCCAAGTACACGGTCGAAGCCACGCCTGTGATCGAACAGGCGATGCAGCGTGTCACGTCATTATTCGAGCAATACGTAAAGCTCTGCCAATCGCTGAATTACGAGACCATGATCGCCGCGGTGCGCATGGAGGATCCATCCAAGCTGACCGACGTAATCGCAGCCAACATGCAGCTCGCGATTGAAGAAAAGCAGGAGCTGCTTGAAATCTTTGATCCGGCCGAGCGCTTGAATCGCGTCGCCGACGTTCTCGAAATTGAAATCGAGAAACTCAACATGGATCGCACCATTCAGACGCGCGTGAAGCGGCAGATGGAGCGTGCACAAAAAGAGTACTACCTCAACGAGAAGATCAAAGCGATCCAGAAAGAACTAGGCCGCGGCGAGAAGAGCGAGTGGGACGAACTCAAGAAGAAGGTCGACAGCGCCGGCATGCCCAAGGAAGTGCACGAGAAGGCGCTGCAAGAGCTGAAGAAGCTTGAGGCTATGCCTCCGATGTCGGCTGAATCGACCGTCTCCCGCAACTACCTCGATTGGCTCCTCGCAGTTCCGTGGCGAAAGAAGTCGAAAGAGATTCGCAACATCGAGTCGGCGGAGAAAATCCTTAACGAAGATCACTATGGGTTGGAGAAGATCAAGGATCGCATCCTTGAATTTCTTGCGGTCCGCCAGTTGGTGAAAAACCCCAAAGGTTCGATTCTCTGCTTTGTTGGACCTCCGGGCGTAGGCAAAACCTCGCTGGGAATGTCGATCGCAAAGGCTACCGGACGCAAATTCGTTCGCCTCTCGCTCGGCGGCGTGCGTGATGAAGCCGAGATTCGCGGCCATCGTCGTACCTATATTGGCGCTCTGCCCGGCCAGATTATTCAGTCAATGAAAAAGGCCGGCACGAAGAACCCGGTCATCATGCTCGACGAGATCGACAAGATGGCTGCTGATTTTCGTGGCGACCCCTCGGCTGCGCTTCTGGAAGTTCTCGATCCGGAACAGAACTTCATGTTCCAGGATCACTATCTCGATGTTGAATATGACCTCTCGCAAGTCTTCTTCGTAGCCACAGCCAACGTGCTCCATACGATTCCGGCTCCGCTTCAGGACCGTATGGAAGTGCTCCGTCTCCATGGCTACACCGAACTGGAGAAGGTCGAGATCGCGAAACAGTATCTGGTCAAGAAACAGAGAACTGCAACAGGCCTGACCGAATCAAACCTGGCCTTCACCGACGACGCGATCACTGAAATTATTCGCTCGTATACGCGCGAAGCCGGTGTACGTAACCTGGAACGCGAAATAGGCAACATTTGCCGCAAGGTTGCACGCAAAGTTGTAAAGCAAGGCTTGGAATACGCCGTCACTGTAAACGCGGAAACGGTTGCAGAGTTCCTTGGCGTCGCCAAGTTCCGGGATATGCTCGCGCACGAGAAGAGCGAGATCGGCCTTGTAACTGGTCTTGCTTGGACCGAGGTTGGTGGATCGATCCTCTCGACCGAAGTCACTATCGTCGATGGCAAGGGCAAGCCGACGCTGACCGGCAAGCTGGGTGACGTGATGCAGGAGTCGGCGCAAGCGGCGATCACCTATATCCGCTCGCGTGCCCACAGATTAGGACTGCCTCGCGACTTCTATCGCAATATCGATATTCACATCCACGTGCCCGAAGGCGCGATTCCGAAGGATGGTCCATCGGCAGGAATCACGATGGCCACAGCGATTGCGAGTGCGTTGAGCAAGATTCCTGTGCGTCGCGACATCGCGATGACAGGTGAAATTACGCTGCGTGGGAAAGTATTACCAATCGGCGGACTCAAGGAGAAGCTGCTCGCAGCTCATCGTGCCGGCATCTTCGAAGCGATTCTGCCTAAGGACAACGAGAAGGATCTCTCCGAGGTTCCTGAGAACCTCCGCAACGCGATGAAGCTCCATTTTGTGGATAACATGGACGAGGTTCTTGCGATCGCCCTCGAAGGTCCCCTGCCGCAGTACAGCGAAGAAGGTGAAGCGCAGGGCTTGCCGACGGTCACCCCAACGCCGGCCTCACAGCAGCTTCCGGTACAGCATCAGTAGAGAGTTCTCGGTCGTCAGTTCAGCAATCCGCAAGGCCCGCCAAAGCGGGCCTTTAGCTTTTCACTTGCTCTTGTGCACAGCGCTCTTGGCCGCAGCCAGCGTTCGCCGCTCGGAGATCAGACCATCACCATCAAAGTCCATGCCCGCTTTCTGAAATCTGCCACAGCTCCTGAGCAATTCCCTGTTCCGACAGCCCCGGAAGTTTCTTTTCTCGGACGATCCAACGTAGGCAAATCAAGTTTGATTAACGCCCTTCTCGGCCAGAAAGTCGCGCATGTGAGTTCCACCCCGGGGAGGACCCGGACTGTCAACTTCATTGAGCTACGACAAAAGCCAGAGAGTCTCGAACCGGACTTGATACTCGCCGATTTGCCGGGCTATGGGTACGCAAAGATTTCGAAAGAAATTCGCGCTGAATGGCCGAAGTTTATCGAGCCTTATCTGTCTGAGCGTGAGTCACTACGTTTGTGCGTTTGCCTGGTTGACGCGAACGTAGCTCCACAAAAGAGCGATCGCCAACTGATGGATTGGCTGCGACACCGTGATCGAGAATTACTAGTCGTCGCGACGAAGGCAGATCGACTTTCATCGAATCAACTCAGCCAGTCTCTGTCGCAGCTCAAACGTGAACACCAAGTGGAACAGATTCTCCCAGTATCGGCGAAAACTGGCTCAGGTATGGGAGAACTCTGGCGGAAACTTCGTGCCTGCATGGGCAATTCGGAGATACCCGTCGATCCCGCGTCTGATTGAGGACCTGCGGCCGGGTGTCTGTCGGTCACAAGAATCGTATCTTTGTAACTTTCACGTAAGCTTCGCACTGTAGCAACGGAAACCCGCGCGAGGGCGCGCGCCAGTCCTCAGTTTTTCGAGTACTCGACCATCGCACCGTCTTAAGAGCCTGCCCAAGTAGAGAGGCTGTAACCGCTAGTTCCCGGCTCCCGTTCCGGCACTATTCGCCGACAGCCAACTCTGCAGGTTTGTTCCTTGGATCTTTCTCAAGTCGGCACACGCGTTGATGCGCTCCACGGCCTGGCGTAGAGTGCGTTCGCTTGAAGGTACATTGTGAACCTTGAAAAAGGCGCTCACATTGGATGCCGCCTCAGCATCGCAAAAGCTTCCAGCACTGTAAACCAGCTCCGATCCACTCGACGGAGTAAACGTTTTTTCCACGTCACTCCAGTGATTCTGGACAAACTTCCAGGCTTCGGCTCGCGTATACGGATTCCGTACAAAGCCGCTGATGTACTCCGTCGAATCCTGATTGCGAATCGCTCCAGAAATACCCAATGCCAGCGCTTGCCGAGTAACCTCCGGCTTCTCGAAGTGCGTCAGAGCATCCAGGTAGCGTCGACGCATCACCTGGTCGGTAGTTCCCTTCAACTTCTGCACGATTTCCTGATAAAGGGCGTCGTCTCCCTGGCTCGCAGCGATCTCCAGTGCCGACGCCATCAGCAACGGGTCAACGGAAGCAGGATCCTGCAAACTGTTCTGCGCGAGTTGACGAGCCTGCGCGATCACGGCTGGATCGCGACCCACCATGCCGAGGACATGAAACAAATCGGCACGCAAGGCCCTTTCTTGACCGTCATTCGTACCGGCAAGCGCCTGGTAGGGAGCCTTGAGCAGATTGCGGACAAATGGCTGAAACCCTGCACGTTCACTCGTGCTGAGGAGCTTGTCGTTGATGTATTCGATGTTTTTCAAAACGTTGCCCCAAACCTGTCGCAGACGCTCGCTCTTCAACTGCCAAACGAGGTTCAGGTAATTGCTGATCGAGATTCGTCCAACGCGGACAAGCGCCCACTCGTCATTCAGCATGGAAATCCGATCAGCCGGAGTGAGCCGGCTCTCAAGGTCCTTGGTCAATTGATCGCGGAGCTTCTGATCGTATTCGGTGCGGTAATAACCCCTGCCATCCGCATTCGCGAATATAGGTTCATTGGCGGAGCCCTTTAGCTGCTGACCTCGTTCCTGCAGGACAAAGCACTGTGTCAGGCTGTTGGGTGAGAGGTCGTCATGACAGACAGGCACAATCCATGCCTGCTGGCCAGTTCCCAGCAGCTGCCGATCGTTGAAAAAGCGCTCTTGCGAGATCGAAAACTGACCATCCGAGTCCTGCGAAACGTGCAACAGTGGGGCGCCCGGCTGGATGACAAAGCTCGACATGATCTTGTCGACTGGTTTTCCTGAAGCATGTGCAATTGCGTTCCAGAAGTCTTCAGCCGTGGCATTTCCATAAGAATGTGCGAGTAGATAGTTGTGCACGCCCTTGCGAAAGACCTCGGGATCTGTGTAATGCTCGACCATGCGCAGAACGGCGGCGGCCTTGCCATAGGCGATACCGTCGAAGAGTTCGTTGATCTCGGCGGGAGTCTCGGCCTTTTGCCTGATCGGTCGCGTGTTTTTCAATCCGTCCAGATCGAGTGAGCGTCCTGTACTGGCAACGTCGCTCAAGGGCTCGCGCCACTCCGGCTTCCACTTGGCTATCGGTTTGGATTCCATCCAGGTGGCGAATCCTTCATTGAGCCAAAGGTTATCCCACCATTTCATTGTCACGAGATCGCCAAACCACTGATGAGCCATCTCATGGGCCACGACTGACGCCACCAAATCGTAATTGTCGACATTCGCGACCTTCGGATTGAGCAGGATGAAACTTTCGCGATAAGTGATCGCGCCGGCATTCTCCATGGCTCCCGCTTCAAAATCGGGAATCCCGATCAGGTCCAATTTCCCGAATGGATACTTGATGCCGAAGTAATCGTTGTAATAGTGCATGATGTACTCGGCGGCTTCGAGCGCAAACTTCCCTTGATCTGTCTTGTCGGGAGTGGCGCACGCGCGAATGGGAATTCCATCAGAGGATCCGCTGATGCATTGGAAATCGCCCACTAGAAGCGCCACCAGATAAGTAGACAGGTTCTTCGTGGTTGCGAATTTGAGGGTGTGTTTATCGTCGCCCGGACCCGGAGTATCCGAAACCACCCGTTCGTTGGAAATGGCCGTATCGCCTCTATCGACGACTAGAGTGATGTCAAACGTCGACTTTTTGTCAGGCTCATCGAAACAAGGAAACGCACGCCGCGCATCCGTGGACTCAAACTGAGTAACCGCATAGCGACGCTTTGGTGTTTCACTTAGGTAGAAGCCGCGTAGCGTGTTATTTAGGATTCCCGAGAACCTGATGTGCAATCGAGCTGGCCCTGCCGCGATCATGCGCGGAGCAATGATGTTGGCCTGTTCGCGGTCGTCATCGGTCGTGACTTTTGCGGTCAGCGTTGCGCCGTGACTCTCGACAGTGGCGGAGGTGAACTTGATCTCGGCTGAATTCAGGGTGATGAGCGTAGTCGGTTTCAGAATGCGCACATCGATGGTTTCGTCGCCCGAGAAAGTTGCATCTTTCAGGTTCGGCGTAAAGCTCAGCTGATAGTGCTCTGGGACAACGCCCTCAGGAAGACGCTGTGCTTGCAGAGTCAGCGCAGCAGGGAGAACTACGAGAAGAACGAATAGCAACTTCATCATAAATATGCGGATTCCTCAATGAATTGCGAGATGGCCGTTCAGCACAGTAGCGCGGCACGTTTCCCTTCCGAACCAGTAGCAGATCTCCCGGTAGTCTTTTGTATCGAAGACAGCAAGATCGGCATCCTTTCCCATTTCGATACTTCCTTTTTGCCTGGCCAAGCGCAGAGCGTGTGCTCCATTGATGGTGGCTGCAGAAACGGCTTCAGCGGGTGTCATGCGCATTTGCGTGCATGCCAACGACAACACCAGCGGCATGCTGGTTGTTGGCGATGTTCCCGGATTGAAATCTGTGGCTAACGCAACCGCTGCGCCGGCATCGATCAGCCTTCGCGCGATCGGGTATGAATGAGCCAGAAAGTATGACGCCCCGGGCAAGAGGGTGGCGATCGTCCTCTGCTGCGGGAGGGCTTGTAAGTCTTTATCGGTTAAACAGTCGAGATGATCGTACGAGGCTGGCTCGAAGCGCGCCAGCTTCGACAGATCCTGCGGGGTGAATTGGCAAACGTGCGCCCGTGTTCCCATGCGCGCTTTGTGTGCAGCGTCGAAGATTCGTTCGGTCTGCGTGATCGTAAACGCTCCGCGTTCGCAGAAGACGTCAACGAAGTCGGCCAGTTTCTCTCGCGCCACTTTGGGAATCATCTGATCGCAAACAAGATCCACGTAGGCATCGGCTCGCTGCCGGAACTCCGGCGGTACGACGTGTGCACCCAAAAAGGTGGAGATCACCGTCCCAGGCCATTGCTGCGCTACTTCGCGAATGGCGCGCAGGGACTTTATTTCTGAATCCGTGGAAAGCCCATATCCGGACTTCGCCTCGACGGTCGTGGTCCCGGAGCGCTCCATATCTTCGAAGGCCCGCAAAACACTGGTCGACAAATCCTCCTCGCTCGCGTTGCGCACACCTTCGATACTTGAACGAATGCCGCCCCCGAACTTAGCAATCTCCTCGTAGGTGTGGCCTTGGATGCGCTGCTCGAAATCAACTAGACGAGGCGAGACAAAGACAGGGTGTGTATGAGAATCGACGAAGCCAGGCAGGACCGTACCGCGTCTACAGTCGAAGACTCGAGGTTCCGCTCCAATCTCCTGCGTGGCTCGGGCGACGACTTCAACCTCAGAACCAACCGCAGCAATCTTTCCATCACGGCAGAAGACGGCGGCGTTTTGAAGAATTCCCAACTCCTGTAGCTCTCGCCCGCGACGTGGATCATTTCGACCGCTAACGTCTTTTATCGTGAGCAACTGGCCGATGTTGGTTAGGAGTAGCGGTTTGGCTAAACTCTGCGCGGGAATGGCGCTCACTCGTGTCGGGCACCCGTGATTGAAGAATTCTGAGCTGTAGATCGGGTCGTCCCGGCTGGCGATCCTGAACTCCCCTGCATGGGGATACGAACACCAGTCCCGTCAGCAAACGACTGCGCTTCCTGATAGCCAGCATCAGCGTGCCTTGCAACTCCAATGCCAGGATCGTTGGTCAGAACACGTTCAATGCGAGTCGCCATCATTTCAGTGCCATCGGCGACTGTCACTTGACCCGCGTGCTGCGAATATCCGATACCAACGCCGCCGCCGTTGTGGATCGAAACCCAGCTCGCCCCGCTCGCGGTGTTCAGCAAGGCGTTGAGGAAGGCCCAGTCCGCGATGGCGTCACTGCCGTCATTCATCGCTTCCGTTTCCCGAAATGGGGATGCAACGGAGCCGCAGTCAAGGTGATCGCGGCCGATCACGATGGGAGCTCTAATTTTGCCGCGTTTCACCAGATCGTTCATCGCCAGTCCGAACTGGGCACGCTCGCCATAACCCAGCCAGCAGATGCGGGCAGGCAATCCCTGGAAGCGAATTCGCTTGCGCGCCAGATTGATCCAGCGACTAAGAATGCGGTTCTCCGGAAACATCTCGAGAATTAGGTCGTCGGTTACAGCAATGTCGGAAGGCTCGCCCGAGAGCGCAACCCAACGAAACGGACCGCGTCCCTCACAGAAGAGTGGGCGGATATAGGCCGGAACAAAACCTGGAAAGTCGTACGCGTCCTTTACGCCGTGCTCGAATGCAAATGTACGAATGTTGTTGCCGTAGTCGAAGGTAACCGATCCCGATTTCTGCAATTCCAGCATGCCTTCCACATGGCGAGCGATGGAATCCAGCGAACGCTCGAGATATGCCTTCGGATCGCTACGTCGCAGCTCATCGGCTGCGTCTAGAGTCAGTCCTCCTGGAATATAGCCATTCAGTGGATCGTGCGCGGAGGTTTGATCTGTGAGCAGATCGGGTTTAACGCCGCGAGCGGCCAGTTCCGGAATCACATCGGCACAGTTTCCCACCAAGCCGACCGAAACAGCTTCCTTCTTGCCAATGGAATTCTTGAGAATACGCAGCGCCTCGTCAAGGCGGTTTACCATGAAATCGCAATAGCCGGTCTTCAGGCGCTTCTTAATGCGCTCGGGATTTACATCGATGCCGAGAAAACACGCACCTGTCATCGTCGCGGCCAGCGGCTGTGCGCCACCCATTCCACCCATGCCGCCACTGACGATTAACTTGCCTGCCAGATCGCCGCTGAAGTGCTTCTCGCCCGCTGCTGAGAAAGTCTCGAATGTGCCTTGAACAATTCCCTGCGAGCCGATGTAAATCCAGGAGCCCGCAGTCATCTGCCCATACATGGTCAGACCAGCATGCTCGAGCTCGTTGAACTTTTCCCAGTTCGACCAGTGACCAACTAGATTGGAATTGGCGATGAGCACGCGGGGAGCGTAGTCGTGCGTCTTGAAGATGCCTACCGGCTTTCCCGATTGCACCAGTAGCGTTTCATCAGCCTCAAGATTGCGAAGAGAACGGACGATCGCGTGATAGCAGTCCCAATTGCGTGCGGCCTTCCCAGTGCCGCCGTAAACCACGAGATCTTGTGGACGCTCTGCTACCTCGCCATCGAGGTTGTTCATGAGCATCCTCATGGCGGCTTCTTGCTGCCAACCCTTGCAAGACAGTTGGGTGCCTCGTGGAGCTTTGATTCCTGTTCCTGCGATGGGCGGTGCTTCGGATTCAACCGGCATAAGGCGCAATACCAGAATCAAACAAACTCTTTAGCCTACGGCCTCGGGATGGCTGAAGCAAGTGGGCTGACTTTCGCTCGTGTTCGTGCTCCGTACTCTCCGTTCAAAATCGAACACTGGGCTTTTCGAATCTTTCACTAACCTTCTCAAACTGAGGCTCTTAATCCACGTGTCATTGGCAGCGCAATTGCCCCAACCCTGGGGTTGGAGGAACAATGCAGACCTTGGTACAGGACGTCCGGTACGCGCTGCGACAGTTGCGCAAGTCGCCAGGATTCACGATTACGGCTTTGCTCACGCTAGGGATCGGCATCGGAGCCAATACGGCGATTTTCACGCTGGTTCATGGAGTCCTATTGAAGTCCCTACCTGTTGCGAATCCAACTCAGATCTACAAGCTCGGCGATGAATACAACTGCTGCGTTGAAGGAGACTTGCAGGACAACTGGTCAATGTTCGCCTATGACTTCTACGAATACGCGCGCGATCACACTGCTGCATTCGAACAGCTCGCCGCCGCCCAGACAAATCGTCCCGACTTCACTGTGCGCCGCGCCAGTTCGAACGCCGCAGCCGACTCACTTGAAGGGGAATACGTTTCCGGAAATTATTTTTCCACGCTCGGAGTACCCGCGTTTGCGGGTCGCACAATCGCTCCGAACGACGACAAGACCGGCGCTCCCATCGTGGCGGTGATCAGCTATCGCGCATGGCAGCAAAAGTATGGTGGTGACCCTTCACTTATCGGAGCGAGCGTAATGTTCAATGGAATTCCGGCAAACATCATCGGAGTAGCCCCGTCTGCTTTCTTTGGCGATCGCCTCGAGAGCGACCCTCCCGATTTCTGGCTGCCGCTTTCCCAGGAGCCGGTTTTCCGTCGTGAGAATTCTCTGATGCATTTGCCGGCAACGGCATGGCTGTACATGATCGGACGTCTTCGTCGCGACGCCAATCCAACGCAGGTCTCGGCGCAGCTCACAACTGAACTTCGGGAATACCTTCTCACTCCTGGAAACTCCAACCAGCACATGGATCTCAAAAAGATCGACAAGCAGATGATCCATCTCGCTCCCGGTGGCAATGGGATCAACTCGATGAAGGACGACTACGAGCAAGGGCTGCTCTTGCTGATGGCGGCATCGGGCGCAGTCCTCATCATCGCATGCGCCAATCTAGCAAACTTGCTCCTTGCACGCGGTGCCGCGACCCGCCTGCGTACCTCCCTGCAGTTGGCTATTGGAGCCACACGTGGGCGCATCATCCGCTCGCAGGTAACCGAAAGCCTTGTGCTCTCTGTCGCCGGAGGCGCTCTCGGCCTCCTGCTTGCGATGTACGCCAGCAAGGCGATGTTGCTGATCGCCTTTCGTGGATCGATGAATGTACCGATATCGACTACGCCATCGTTGCCCGTGCTTGGGTTTACAACGCTCGTCGCAGTATTGACTGGAATCGTCTTTGGCGTTGGACCTGCATGGATGGCCTCTCATACCGATCCCGCCGAGGCGTTGCGCGGCGCCACCCGCCTAACTGGCGAGGCGTCCGCGGTACCCCAGCGCTCACTAGTTGTTCTCCAGGCAGCAGTGTCGCTGGTCCTTCTCAGCGTAGCCGCACTGCTCGCACAAACTCTGCGCAACCTCGACAACCAGGAGTATGGAATTCAGCGGCAAGGCAGGCTTTTGGCGCAAATCAATCCGCAGAGCGCTGGTTACACACAAGAGCGCTTGATGGGACTGTATCAGCAAATCGACGACAAGTTTTCTCACCTGCCCGGAGTAATTACCTCAAGCTTGTCCCTATACACCGCCCAGCAAGGAAACAACTGGGGCGAAAGCGTTCACTTCTTCGACAAGACTGGAGAATTGGGCTCATCCTGGGATCGCGTGAGCGCACACTACTTCGAGACCATTGGCACCCCCATCGTTCGCGGACGGGGCTTCCGTGACCATGACACTGCCACATCCCAGAAGGTAGCAGTGGTCAACGAAGCCTTTGCGCGCAAATTCTTCCCAAATGAGGATGCGATCGGAAAACATTTTGGCAAGGACGAACAGAGCCACGCCGGCGACTACGAGATCGTGGGCGTGGCGAGGGATGCAAAGTACCAGGATGCCTCCAGGCCGGCTCGCCAGATGTTCTTCGTGCCGCTGCCGCAGAAGATCAACTACGACACCCCGGTTGACAACATGGTCGAAGATTCCTCCATGTACATGGGCACAATCGAACTTCATGTGCAGGGCGACCCGGACAGCTTCGCTGCTTACGTTCGTCGTGCTCTGGGAGAAATTGATCCGAATCTTACTCCCACCAGCATTCGCAGCTTCGATGAGCAGGTGAAAATCCTGGCTAGCGCTCACACGCTGATTGGCCGGCTAAGCGGCGCCTTTGGCTTTATCGCCTTGTTGCTCGCTTCAATTGGGCTTTATGGTGTCACCGCGTACCGCGTGGCTCGTCGTACCAGCGAAGTTGGGCTCCGCATGGCTCTGGGAGCAAACCGAACCGATATCGTCTCTCTGATTCTTCGCGGGGCGTTTTCGCAAGTTGGGATTGGCCTGATCATCGGGATTCCGTTCTGCTTTCTTGCCAAGCATTGGCTGCAGCATCAACTGTTTGGCATTGGGAAGTTCGATCCCACGAGTCTCATCCTGGCGATCGCGGTGCTCGGAATCTGTGCCCTCGTCGCAAGCCTGCTGCCGGCAGGACGCGCTGCGGCCATCGAACCAATGAAAGCGCTGCGAACGGAGTAGTAAGCTGCCCGTGGCCGCGGAACACTCACCAACTGCTGTACGGCGCGCCGTCACTGCCGAGAAGCCTGAGCCGCTAGGTACGTTCGAGATTCCGGGGTTGGTCTGATCGCCCTCCGCTATCTCCGCAGCCTCCACTTGCCAAGTCTGCGCTGAGCCTGTGAAAGGGGTCCTCTGGGATTCTCCGCACGTATCCGCTATCCACTAGGTCTTGTAGGGTTTGCGGGCTCTTCTGCTTATCCGTTGTGTAGTTGTCGATCTCGTAGCGCATGATCATAAGGTCGGCAGAGCAGCCTCTTTAGAATTGGTCTTGCGCTGTTGACAAGCAACAAGCATGACGGAAAGCAGGCTCAACGTAGCGAGGCTTACGAAGCGGTTGCGCATTACCAACTGCTATAGGCCGTACCGTCGGTTCCTATGAGATTCGAACCGCTATGGACGTCGGAAATGCCGGGTTCGGTTTGATCCAGACTGATCAGCGTATCTGAGTTTTCTACCTGCCAAGTCTCCGCCGAGTCTGTGAATGGGTCCTTGGGGATTTTTCGCAAGTATCCGGCATCCACCAGATCTTGCAGCGCCTGTGGAGCCTTTTCCTTGTCCATCGTATAGTTGTCGATCTGATCGCGCATGGTTTTCAGATCTTGCCGCAAGACAGCTTCTCGGGCGCGCACTACGGACTGCTGATACATGGGAACAGCGATCGCCACAAGGATCAGGATGATCGAGATCACCATCATCAACTCGATCAAAGTAAAGCCGCGGCGAGCGACGCTTCTGTTCCATCTTGATTTCGTACGTTTCACCATGTGTTGTACTTCGTTCCGTCCAGCGCTGTGCCTTCACTCTTGGTAAAAACATCAAAGACGTTTTGCCCGCCCCAGGATGTTGAATCTGTATCGTCCTGATTCGAGCGCATTCCCCATTCGGTACTTCCCGTCATGGGATCCACGGGAATCCGACGCAAAAAGCGCAGCTTCTTGCCCTGCACGTCTACACCGTCCACCAGAGTCTGCAGGTCAGGCGGATATCCCAGGCTATCGACCTTCGTTTGGAAAGCGCCGCGATCGGCTGCGTCTTTGTAGCGGTCAATCGCGTCTCGCATCTCCCATAGATCTCGTCGCAACTCGATCTCCTTGTCTCGCTTCGCGCGCACGCGGACAATGGGCACCGCTGCACCCGCGAGCAAACCAATGATCGCAATCGCAATGATGAGTTCGATCAGCGTGAGGCCGCTAGTGCCTTTAAAGATGCGACGCCGAAAAACTCGATGCATGCCCAGCATCCCTACTGAACCTTTACAGTCATTTGTGAACCCAAAACCTGTATAGGCTGTTGTTGGCTGTTTCGGGCTCCTGGACGAGTGATGCTTAGTACAGTGTCGCCGGGTTGCTTCGCCTGGAGCGTGACGGTAAATACCGTACCCTGTCCGGTCACTCCTCCCGATCCAGGCGGTCGCGAGGCGGAGGCTACGAGGACTCCGATGTTCACGTCGTCACGATTGACCAGTGCTACTGGCTGACCGTCTCTGGTGAGGAAGTCGCCGTTGTCGATCTTCACCACAGAGAGATGCTTAGGATCGTAAGTAATCTGTAGCGGAACCGAGGCCACATCCGTCCCGCCGTTCATCGTCACGTTCACGGTAAAAGTCCCGCCATTCGTGGTAGTGATCGAAGCCGGGTCGAAGCGCAAAACAGCTTGGCCGGCAGGGCCAGCGCCTTCTTGTCCGGGAGGCGTCGGTGTAGGGTTGGCATTCTGCGGCGGAGGAGCCTGAACTCCACCAACTGTCGGAGCAGGATTACCCGTCGCAGCATTCGAAGGCGCAGCATTGCTCGGTGGAGCCGCACTTCTTGGCTGCTGACTTTGAGGTTGTGGTGACTCGCCTTGACCGCCACGGCCAGGACGATTCGGCGCAAGGCGTAACTCGACTCCGTTGTCCGTTCCCACATCGATCGGACGCAGATTCAGATCGCTAACCTCCTGATCTCGTACCAAATGGGGAACCATGACAAACACAACTTCGTTCTTGGTGTGATCAATTTTCTCGCTGCCGAACAGATACTTGAGTCCGGGAATTTGACCTAGACCGGGAATGCCCGTGTAGCTCTTCTGATCCTGGTCTTCGAAAATGCCGCCCAGCATATTCACTTCGCCTTCACGCAAGCGGATCTGATGATCGATCTTGCGCTGGCTGATGACCGGCTGATCGATCCCCCCAATGGAAACCGTATTGGTCTGCGAAGAGATGTCCATCGTCACTTTCAAAGTGACATCCCCGTTCAAGTGGACCGTTGGCTGAACGTCGATGTTCACACCAACATCGAGGTATTGGAACTGCGTGTTGACCAGTGGATTGATGCCAACGCCACCGATACCGGGCTGAAACGATCCGGTGGCAATCGGAATGCGCGAGCCGATTTTGAGTGATGCCTTCTGGCCATCCGATGCTCGGATTTCCGGATTCTGCAGCAGCTTCGTATCGGAATCGTTCAGCAGAGCGTTCAGTTGCGCCTGCGGAATCGTTACTGCGAAGTCAGTTGCGTTCAAGTTTTTGAATGTATTGAGAGTCAGACCATTGTTGGTGGTAGTAGTCGGTTGGCCAGTGGTAGTGCCGCCGTTGGGATTCGTAGTTGTGGTTGCGCCGGGCGGAATAATTTGAATTCCAATTGGACCATTCGCCAGTGATGGCGTAAACCCTAAGTTGCGAATCCTTTCCTTGGAAACCTGAAGAATGGCGACGTCAACTACCACTTCGGCCCGCGACTTATCAAGGTCGGCGACGATCTTCTCAGCGAGAGCCACTTTGTCTGGACTAGATCGCACCACAATTGCGTTTTCCGCTGCGATCGGCTGTACGCGGGTGATGTCTAAGATCGTGCGCAGTGTGTTTGCAATGTCCTGAAATTCTGTCTGGCTGGCCGCGTTGGTGAGGTAGAAGGTCTTCACCACGCTCTGATCGAGATCCTTGCGTTTTGTTTGTGTGTTCGGCGCGACAAAAATCGTGTTCGGCGTTACCGGGCGCCAGAATGTGCCTGACTGAATAGAGACAACGCTCAACGCCTCCTGCAGCGTGACTCCATTTAACTCAAGTGCTGGAAGTTGTCTCGCAACATAATCCGGGTCGAACAGGACGTTGATCCCGGCGAGCTTGCCGATCGTCTGGTAAATCGTCTTGCTGTCGCCGGAGATGTGCATGTTGATCGAGAGATCATTGATCGGAGCAAGCTGAACGGGCCCCTGAGCCTGCTCAATGCGCTGGCGCAGAATGTCATCACGTTTAGGCTCCTGCGTGCTGCTCTGCCCTCCTGCTGCCCCGGCTATCTGAGCCTGTGTGCGAACGATCTCCTGCTGAGCAATGAAACTGGAGGGATCAATCTGCGCGGCGGCCTGAAACTCCTGAAGCGCTTTTGCCAGATCGCCGTTCTGGCGCAGCTGCTGACCATGTTTCACATGGATAACCGCTGCCTCGAACCTCAGCCGCTCAAATGCAGAACGATAGCGTAAGTCCGTAGGCTTCTCATCATAGGCGGCCTTGTAAGCGTCATATGCCGCGAGATAGTCCTGTCTTGCTTCTGCTAGTTGGCCTTTGTGGTAAAGAGACTTTGCTGATTCGGCAGCGCTTGTACAAACTCCCAACGCACATACCAGCAGCAAGAGAGCGCTTCGGGTGGCGATTCTCAAACCTACTCCTTCGAGCAAAGTTGTTGGACACGTTCGTCCAAAACTGGTCTGTCTTGAGCGGCAGCTAAAGCGGGAATCTAAGTTATCAGACTACCGACGGCGCGCAAGCGGGAGAACTCTTGCCTCCGCAATCCGCAAGTCACTGTTACTAGGCCACTTGAGACCCGCGGAATTGGCGATTATAGCACTGGAACGACGCGCCATCGCGGGCTTGCAGCAATTCTTGCATGTTACGATTTGAGATTGTCCTGTCTCACGGATTTACTGTCATGGCCCGCCCCGTTCTCCAGACCAAACCCGACAAGCCGAAGAACATAAAACGGGACCCGGTAGCGTCGGGCGAGCGGGATGCGTCCGTTAACCGCGCTGCATCGCACAAGTACTTTCTATTGGAGAAGTTTGAGGCCGGACTCTTGTTGCGCGGGACTGAGGTGAAGTCAATTCGTTCCGGCCAGGTTCAGCTAAAGGACGCGTACGGACTGGTGAAGGACGACGAGGTCTGGCTCCTAAACGCCCACATCGGACCCTACGACCACGGTAACATCTTCAACCACGAGCCGCTCCGAACCAGAAAGCTGCTGTTACATCGCGAAGAGATCCGCAAGCTTATAGGCAAGACACAACAAAAGGGGCTCACGCTCATTCCCACTCGAGTGTACTTTCGCAACGGCAAAGCCAAGATCGAGTTGGCTCTGGCGCGCGGAAAGCAGGAGTGGGACAAACGCGAAACCGAGCGTCGTCGGACAGCCGACAAAGAAGCCCGCGAAGCGATCGCTCGCGGGCGTCGCGCGTGATATGAGGAGTAGCGACGCAGCATGCTGCGGCTTTTTTTAACCCTACACACACGTTTTTGAAACGCAATTCAGGAGAGAAGAGCGGACTAATGAAATTTGAGTTGGTAATTAAGAACTCTGCGGATGTTGAAACCGATTGTTTGGTGATTCCCGTAGTCGATAAAGGAGAAAAGGAGAAGCCCGCCCCCGCAATCCTGAGTTTGGAAAAACCGTTTCAAGAAGCTGCACAGGACCTGATCACATCGGGAGAATTGACGGGCAAGGCTCTTGAGTTGGCGATGCTCTATCGCCCTGCCGGCACTAAGGTTAAGCGAGTACTCTTTGTTGGCGGCGGCAAAGAGGCAAAGTTCAATCCGAACGATCTGCGCAAGATCGCTGGAGCCGCAGCACGTCATCTGAAGTCGAAGAACATCCGCAACCTCGCGATAGCGCTGCCTGCCCCTGTCCGCTTTAACGCCGACAACGCGGTACGCGCCGCTGTAATCGGCGTACTGATCGGCGACTACGATCCGGACATCTATAAGAGCGACCGCAAAGATCAGCGCCTCGAATCTCTGACTATCGTTGCTCCCTCTGGCAGCGACGAGAACCTTCTGCGGCGTGCGATGGAAGAAGGCCGCATCATTGGAGAATCCCAAAACTTCACTCGGGAACTTGTCAATGAGCCTAGCAACCGCCTGACACCCACAATGCTCGCGGATCGTGCGCGGAAGATGGCCAGTGAGACTGGGTTGCAATGCGAGGTGCTCGGGCCTATCGAGATCAAGGCGCTGAAAATGGGAGCCTTCTGGGGTGTTGCGCAAGGCTCTGATGAACCCCCCGCGCTGATTGTCTTGAAGTATTCTCCAGCGGGTGCCCCGGCTGAACCGGTTCTCGGACTCGTAGGCAAGGCGATCACATTCGATACGGGCGGAATCTCGATCAAGCCGGCGGATGGCATGGAGAAGATGAAGTACGACATGGCCGGCGGCGCGGCCATGCTCGGGGCCATGCGCGCAATCGCTCAACTCAAACCGAAGGTGAAAGTACATGCCGTAATCTGCGCCTCCGAGAACATGCCCTCGGGAAAGGCCCAGAAGCCGGGCGACGTGCAGATCGCAATGTCCGGGAAGTCAATTGAGATTATCAATACCGATGCGGAAGGTCGCTTGGTTCTCGCCGACGGACTGACATACGCGCTTACCAAATTGGGATGCACGCACCTGGTAGACGCAGCCACTCTGACTGGAGCCTGCGTAGTCGCTCTGGCGATGGTGAATGCAGGCATCTTTGCCAATGACGATGGGATGTTTGAGCGCTTTGAGAAAGCTCGGCATCAGGCGGGCGAGAAAATGTGGCGTCTGCCACTCGACGACGAATACCGCGACATGATCAAGTCCAGTATCGCCGACATCGTAAACAGCGGGGGTCGTTATGGAGGAGCGGTCACGGCAGCGATGTTCCTCAAGGAATTCGTCGATGACAAGCCGTGGATCCATCTTGATATCGCAGGAACGGCATGGGTGGATGAAGCCAAGCCGTTTATCGCAAAAGGCCCGTCGGGAATCGCGGTGCGGAGTCTGATTGAGTTTGTGAGAGGCTTCGAGGCTTAGCTTACTCGAGAGACGCTATCGAAAGCGGACGTTGGCGTGCCTATCCATTAAGGCTTTTTGGATTTCTTCGCAGCACGCTCCACATCGTCCTTGAAGCTTTCAAGGATGGGAGGATCCTTGCCCACCAGACCGTCTTCTTCCGTCTTGAACCAGAGCCGGGGTCCTTCGCTTCCGCCGTTTGCCTGATAAACAGCGAAATAGTCGTTTGGAGGACCTGCTTCGACACCAACCACTGGACCGATTCCCACGCCAGGCATTCGTGTTGTCCTCCCTGTGGGATCGATGGAACCAGTCTGAACCCGAATTCCTCCGTTTGCAGAGGCTACACGCCCAGAGCGCAATGCAATCAGGATCTCAGCCTGTCGGGGATCGATCGTAATGGCGTATCGGTTCCACTTTTTTAGCGCATCGCTGACATTGGCGAGGGCCTGGCGATCTTGAGGCAGTATCTTCGCCGAAATGAAGGATTCCGTTTCCCACTCGCCGAGAAAACCGCTAGCCGTCTCATAACCCAAGGCCACGTACCGGGCATGAGTTAACAGCGCCGAGGCTTTTGGATCCTTGGCGTATCCCTGAATAGCTAGGACGAAAAATGAAAGGAGTAAAGCGCTGATCAAATTGCGCATGGAGTGACTCCTGTATGTAGGAAGGAGTGTACCGCAGCTTCGAACTCAGAACCCGGCCCAGAGAGGAAGTTTCGGTTTGGGAGGTGAACCTTTCAAAACTGCACTCACATCGCTTCAGGCGCTTCTATTCCCAAAATAGAGAGGGCACGCACCAACTCACGTCGGACGATGGCGGTTGTCGCCAGAAGCAGAGACTTACGAATCGCATCTTCCTCGGTTAGTATGTGATGCCGGTGATAGAAGTTGTTGAACAACTGGGCTAGTTGAAACGCGTACTTCGCCAGATACGCTGGCTCCGTAGTCGAGATGCACTGATCGACCATCAACGACAGTTTGCCGGCGGTCAGCCATAACTCCCAAATTTCGTCTGCCGCTGCGAGCAGTGATCCCCACGCAGGATTGAATGCCTGTAGGCTCTCCTCGGGCGAAATCCCGCCCTTGCGGAAGATATTAGAGGCGCGCACGATTGCATATTGGACATATGGTCCCGTCTCGCCTTCAAAGCTGAGCGCATCTTTGAAATCGAAGGCAATGACTGCGTTCTTCGTGAATTTCAGCATGAAATAACGTAGGGCGCCGATGGCAATTTGCGTTGCGATTTCTTTGCGCTGCGACTCGGCACGCTCTGGCTGGCGTGCGTCCACTTCCTTCTGAGCCGAGACGATGAGCGCGTCGAGCAAGTCGTCAGCCTTCACTCCAAAACCCTTGCGTCCGGAAACCTCGATATACGCACGCTTGCGATCCTCTTCGGGAACCTCATATCCCAGTTCGATTGCACAACGCGGAGTGAGCGCGACCATCTCGTACGAAAAATGCGTGTAGTGCGTAGCCTGATCCGTGTAACCCAAGGCTCGCAGAGCTTCGATCACGTTATTCTGCGGGTCGGACTGGCGCGAGTCGATCACGTTGTAGATTTCCCTCACGCCGCCGAAGTGCGGATGGTCGCTCTCGCTCTTCTCAGCCGAAATCCAGCAATCGTGCCCGTCGGGATATTGGTAGAAGCGGCGATATCCGAAGTCACGCCCTAACAATCCAAACTTCCAGAGGTGATAGGCGATGTCCTTCCCAACATAAGTGACAGTCCCATTCGAGCGAACGATTACTTTGTCATCCTCTTCGATCGCCTCACCGGCCGAAGCTGAGTTTCGCTTCATGACCCAGCAGCCTTTGTTCTTGCCCTCCTCCTCGAAGCGCAACACACCTTTCTGCTTCAACTGCTCGAAGGCCAGGTTCCAAAAGTGCAGATGAAGAATTTCACTTTCTCGTGGCAGGAAATCGTAAGCGATATCCAGGCGCTGCATGGTTTCCAGATGTCTCTTCAGAACTGCAGTTGAAATCAGATCAGCGAGATGAGCGGTCTCATTGCCCCCTTCTTCGAGCTTGTGCAGGGTATCCAGACGAATCTGCTTGTGCGCTGATTTCTCCTCGTACCATTGCGAAACGCGAGCGTAGAGATCCCAACAGTAGTAGTCGAAGCGCGAAGCGCGAGAGAGTGCTTCCACTTCTGCATACGACTTGTGCTCAAGATGCTCGAAGCCGACAACCACATCAGCCACCTGCACTCCAGTGTTGTCGATGTAATTCTGTATATCGACTGGATGCGACGCCTCGCGCAGCAGACGTACGAAAGTGTCGCCAAGAATGGCATTACGCAAGTGTCCGATGTGCGCTGCTTTGTTCGGATTGATGCTCGTATGCTCGACCAGAACTTTGTTTTTCGGAGTCGCCGCTCCGCGATCTTGCGACAGCATCTGCCGCACGAACTCGCAGCGATCGAGACGAGCGTTGATGTAACCGGCGCCGGCGAGTTCAAATGCTTTGAATCCAGGAACGGTGCCCAGCGCCTTGACCACTTCCTCGGCAGCTTTGCGTGGAGGTTTGCGGAGACGCTTTGCAAGTTCGAAAGCCAGTGGCAGCGCGAACTCACCAAGCGCAATCTTTGGCGGCTGCTCGATAACCGGATTTGAAAGATCGAGGTCATACTTCTCGCGCAGAAGTGCGCGAACGCGTTGGGCAAGTGCTTGTTGGAGATGAAGGTACAAGAATCCTCAGTAGCTCTGCCGGAGCAGGTGCATCGCTCGGAATATGCGTCAAAGTCAACGATTAAAATCGCGATTATAACAACCAGCTCCGCAGTCGAAGTGCTTGTGGCAGAACCGCCTTTGGCTCTGCTTGGTGCACCGAACGAACGCGTATACGCTCAGTTTGACGCTGCACAATGCACCTCATATGATGAGGAATTCCTGTCTTTATTGCGTCGGTAGCGGCAGTTGCTAAGCGCCGGAGACTCTCAGTGACAGCCAAGGCGGCTGTGCCACAAAACCTGGTCAGAATGGAAAAAGGCGCGAAATTCTACATCACCACTCCGATTTACTACGTAAATGCGCGGCCGCACATTGGCCATGCATACACGACGATCGTTTGCGACGTAGTAGCGCGGCGCCAGCGCATGCTCGGCTCGGACACGTTTTTCCTGACCGGCACCGACGAACACGGACAAAAAATTGAACGGTCCGCCGCTGCGGCGGGTAAGAGTCCCAAGCAATGGACCGACGCAGTAGCTACTGAATATCGCAGGCTGTGGGACCGCATGGGCATCAGCTACGACGGCTTCATCCGCACCACCGATGAGCGTCATACGGAAGGAGTGCAGCACCTCTTCCGCCAAATCCGCGATAACGGATACATCTACAAGGGTTCGTACACTGGCCAGTACTGTGTATTCGATGAACTCTACGTTGACGCCCCTCCAGGATCACCGTGTCCCGACTGCGGCCGTCCCACTGAAACCATCAGCGAAGAGAATTACTACTTCAAGCTCTCGGCATTTCAGGACAAGTTACTGAAACTGTTCGAAGACAACCCAGACTTTGTGTGGCCCGAGACTCGCCGCAACGAAGTAATGGCCTTCGTACGCAGCGGACTCAAGGACCTGAGTATCAGCCGCACCTCAGTGCGCTGGGGAATCCCTGTTCCGGACGATCCGAAGCATGTGCTGTATGTGTGGTTCGACGCCGACGCAAACTACATAACGGCGATCGGATACGGCGCGGAAGATGCCAAACTGCAAAAGAAGTTTCAGCGCTACTGGCCTGCCGACGTACACATGGTCGGCAAAGAGATTGTGCGCTTCCACGCCGTGTACTGGCCCGCGTTCCTGATGGCCGCAGGTTTGCCGCTGCCGAAACAAGTCGTCGTCCACGGCTGGCTCTTGTTCGAACAGGACAAGATGTCGAAGTCACGCGGGAACATCGTGCGCTCGGAAACTGTGCTCGACGTGCTTGGCTCCGACGCCCTGCGCTACTTCCTGCTGCGCGAAGTCGTCTTCGGACAAGACGGCAGCTTCTCGTTCGATGCGCTCGTACAGCGCTACAACGCGGACCTGGCAAACGATCTCGGCAATCTGTCCAGCCGGACGCTCTCGATGATCGCCCGCTACTTCCGCGAGCAGATTCCTTATCCTTCACCGAAAGCTTCGCGCACAGCCAGCGATAATGCTATCGCTGAGCTTGCCAGCGACGTGATCGAGAACACGAATGAGCTTTTCGCTAGCTACCAATTCTCTCGCGCTCTGGAAAACGTCTGGTCATTGGTGAGCGGCGTTAACAAATACATCGTCGAGAACGAGCCCTGGCAGCTAGGCGAGCACAAGGACGAAGCCAGTCTCGCACGTCTGGCTACGGTGCTCTACACAAGTGCAGAAGCGCTACGCATTATTACCGCCCTCTTGCATCCGGTACTACCTAGCGCAACGTCACGCATTTGGCAGCAGCTAGGACTTGGGGAAATCGCTAAATTTTGTCTGAGCGACCTCAAGTGGGGCCAACTCGGCCTGGGGACAAAGCTGGGCAAGGTGGAACCGGTGTTTCCGCGTGCCGAGAAAAACGCCGTCGAGCGCATGCAGCAAGCAGAACTCGAAAGATCATCAACCGCCTCTTCCAGCGCAACAGCGCCATCAACTCCCGCAGGTACTGGCGTCAAAGCGGAACAGCCAGCAACGCAGACCGCTGCCGGTACGCAGACTTCGGCGGGCACCAGCGCTCCTACAGGTCAACGCGCAACCGAAGCGCTAGCGCCGGCGGGCGTTGCAGATGGCCGCATCACTATCGACGACTTCGCCAAGGTCGAACTTCGCGTTGGGCAGGTAAAGGCCGCTGAAAAGGTAAAAGGCGCTGACAAGCTGCTAAAACTCGAAGTCGATATCGGCAGTGAGGTTCGCACGATCGTTGCCGGCATCGCTGAAAAGTATTCGCCAGAAAAGATCATGGGCATGAAGGTGGTCATCGTAGCCAATCTTCAGCCGCGGAAGCTTCGCGGAATTGAGTCCAATGGCATGATCGTCGCGGCCTCGATCGGCGATAAGGGCCTGCCCGTGCTAGCGAGCTTCCTCGAAGACGTCCCCGTAGGCGCCCGCCTCAAGTAAATGCTGGTCGATTCCCACGCGCATCTGGAAGGCCCCAGGTTCGACACTGATCGTGACGAAATGCTGCAACGCGCTCGGGCCGCTGGCGTCGTAAACATTCTTGCTATCGGCAGCGGCACCGGACCGGGCACGCTCGATTGCGCTATCCGCATCGCTGATCAACACGATTGGATCTACGCCAGCATCGGTGTTCACCCGCATGAAGCCAAGCTGGCGACGGAGAGCGATTACACAGAACTCGAATCCCTTGCGCGCAATCCTCGCGTAATTGGGTTCGGTGAGATTGGTCTCGACTACTACTACGATCACTCGCCTCGTGACATACAGCAGCAGGTCTTTCTTCGCCAGATGGAAATCGCGCGCGCGGCCAAACTTCCAATCATCATTCATTGCCGCCCATCAGACAATTCCGAAAATGCCTGGGATGACACTCTTCAACTCATCCGCGAGCACTGGGCTTCGAGCGGCCTCGGAGGAGTGCTCCACTGCTTCACCGGCGAGCAGAAGCATGCGAGGGCGGCCCTCGATATGGGCTTCATGATCTCGTTCTCGGGTAACGTAACCTTCCCAAAAGCGGAGAATATTCGTGCTGTTGCTCGAACCGTTCCAGCGGACCGAATGTTTATCGAGACTGACTCACCGTTCCTCGCTCCCGTTCCGTACCGGGGCAAGCGCAATGAACCGGCATTTGTAGCGAAAACCGCGGAGAGGATTGCGGAGCTGCGAGGTAAAAGCGCCAACGAAATCGGCGAGATCACTGCCAACAATTTCTTTCGATTCTTCCAACTCTCACAACCCTGGGTCCAAAGCTAACCACAAAGGACACGAAGGATCACGAAGTGAAACCCGCCTGACTTCGAGTTTTCCTTCGTGCACTTCGTGTCCTTCGTGGTTAATTAATTCGACTGCAATTCCTTGACTGCGGAAGGAAACAGAAGATGCATCCCAACGCAGAACCAATTAAGCTAGAAGGCTACACTCATCATGGCCACCGATAACTCATTCGACGTGGTAAGCAAGATCGACGTGCAAGAGGTCTCGAACGCGATCCAGCAGGCGATCAAAGAGATCCACACGCGCTTTGACCTAAAAGACTCGAAATCCGACATCGCTCTCGACGGTAAGGAGGCGATCGTCCTTTCCTCGATCGACGAATATAAGCTGAAGGCTGTCAACGACATCCTGCAGAGCAAGTTGGTGAAACGTCACGTGCCCCTCAAGGGGCTCGACTACGGCACCATCGAGCCTGCGGCTGGATCGACCGTGCGCCAACGAGTCAAACTTCAACAGGGGATCCCCATTGAGAAGGCGCGCGAGATCGTGAAGCTCATCAAGGACACAAAGCTCAAAGTGCAGGCCGCCATCCAGGGTGACACCGTCCGCGTGAGTGGCAAAGATCGCGACACACTCCAGCACGTAATCGCGACCCTCAAGGGCAAAGACTTCGGCATCGACATGCAGTTTACGAACTACAGGTCCAACTAGAGTGACAACGTCCGCAAGCGCGAACCTCGCCGCAAAAGAAGTATTCGACTTGTTGCGCGATGACCTGCTCGCGATCGAGCAGGAATTTCAGCGCGACGCCGTCTCGGGCGTCGAAGTTATTACTGAAATCGGCGAGTACCTGCGCGAAGGCGGCGGCAAACGCATTCGTCCGGCCCTACTTCTGCTCGCAGCAAAACTGTGCGGATATGAAGGTCGGGGTGCGGTCCGGTTAGGATCCGTCGTCGAGATCGTCCACACAGCGACGCTCGTTCACGACGACATTATCGATGAGGCGCTCACTCGCCGCGGACGCCCTTCAGCGAATACCAAATGGGGAAACTCGAAGTGTGTACTTGCCGGCGACTGGCTGTACATGCAGGCTTTCAGGATCGCGCTGGAAGAACAAAATTTCAGGGTTCTCGACCTCCTTATCGGACTCACTCAGCAGATGGTCGAAGGCGAGCTGATGCAGATGGAGCGTCTCGGACGCATCATCAGTCAGTCTGAACATCTAGACCTGATCTATCGCAAGACCGCCTGTTTGTTCTCGGTATCTATGAGGCTTGGCGCCGTTCTTGGCCACGCAAACGATTCGGACGAAGACCGACTGGGCAAATACGGCCGGAATCTCGGCCTCGCCTTCCAGATCGTCGACGACGTGCTCGACCTCACCGCGTCAGAAGATGTTTTGGGTAAGCCGGTAGCCAGCGATCTGCGCGAAGGCAAAGTCACCATGGCGGTAATTCACGCCCTTGATCGCTGCACTCCCGGAGAACGCAAACTCATAGCTACTGTTCTCGATGAGCGTTGCTTCGCCAGCGTCTCGCATCGCGATGTCCTCGCAATCCTCGAACGCTACGGCTCCGTCGATTACGCCATGGCTTCGGCCAACGAACATGCCGAACAAGCTCGTCGTGCTGTCGGCCACTTCCCTGATAGCGAAATCAAACGCGCGTTGTTATGGATTCCCGACTTTGTGGTGGGTCGAGAGAAGTAATTTCACCAACGCAACCCGGAGTCACGGAGAAGGGCAGGAAGGGGCGGGAGTGTGCCTTCTTAGTTTGCTTTTCTCCGTGACTCCGTGTCTCCGTGGTGAAAGGAATTACGCCAGATTCAAAGCTCGCTTCAACGATCCCCGCTCATTCATGATCTTCTCCTGCAGCAGCGTAATCGCATAGATCAACTGCTCAGGACGCGGGGGGCATCCCGGAACATAGATATCCACGGGAATTACCTGGTTCACGCCCTGAAGCAAAGCGTAGTTGTTGAAAACGCCGCCTGAAGTCGCGCAGGCACCCATGGAGATTACCCATTTCGGCTCAGGCATCTGCTCGTATAGGCGGCGGATCACTGGCGCCATCTTTTGCGAGACGCGGCCGGCGATGATCATCAGATCGGACTGCCGCGGCGATGGACGGAATACCTCGGCTCCAAATCGAGCGATATCGAACCGCGATGCGCCCATAGACATCATCTCGATGGCGCAGCAGGCCAGGCCGAAGGTCATCGGCCAAATAGAACTCTTGCGCATCCAATTCACAACCTTGTCGAGAGAGGTAAGCAGCACCCCCTCAGGCACATCCTCACCAAAATTCACCTCTTCCACCCGGTGACGGTTGTTCTGCATCTTCAGCGATTCTTGATAGCGCTCGAGTTCAGTCATGGCTGTAGCTATTTTACGCTGTCATTAACGGCAGCACCAAAACCCGACACCGATCACACGGAAAGAGCACGGATTTACAAGGGACTTCAGAGTTTCTTATGTCTCTTTTAGCCCTTTACGCTTTATTCGTGTGATCTGTGTTTTTACAGCAATTCCGAATCGTGCTTCTTGAACAGCTCGCGCAACGCAGGAGTATTGCGCTCCTTCAACTGATGCAGTTCCTGAATCAGGCTGTAGATGTTCGGCGTCATCGTAAGCAAATATCTGGCTGGCTTTGAGTCCGGATTCCAGTAACTGTGCGGGGTTCCACGTGGGACCAAGACTGCTGAACCTGCTCGAGCCTCCACCTCATCATCGCCCACCCGCACACGCAATGTTCCTTCGAGGACGTACCAGGCTTCATCATCCCGAAAATGAACGTGAAGCGGAGCGATTAACCGTGGCAGTCCGGGCGGCGCACCTGCGTCGCGCCATTCGGCGATAACAAAGTTGTTTTCGGTGGAGCCGAGGATATTGCCGGCTAGCGGCGGAGCAATGATCGATTGGCCCATGCCGCCGCACTATATACGGCCTGTGGCGCAAACCGCCAGTGATTCGTCTGATCAGACCAAGAATCTTCTTTGAAATCGCCTCTACTATTGACGCCCGGCTTGCACGGCTCCCAAATGCGCCAATCCATTGACTATGAACTGCACGGCGATGGCCGTGAGCAGAAGTCCCATCAGACGCGTCAGAATTCGAATTCCTGTCTCGCCAAGGAACTTACGTACGCTGTCGGCCGCAGAGAGTATGAGGAAGGACGCGACCGATGTGATCGTGATTGAGATGAGAATTGTCATCGTGCGCCACCACCCAGGCGACGGTCCCATCAGGACCATCACCGTCGAGATCGCACCAGGGCCAGCCAGCATGGGAATGCCAAGCGGGATGATTCCGGCATCCTCCTTGGAGATACCTTCTTCAGTTTCGCCCGGCGTTTCGTGAGTTCCCGAGCGGCGTCCCTGAAGCATCTCGAGCCCCATCAGGATGAGGATGATCCCGCCGGCGATCTCAAACGCTGGAAGGGTGATGCCGAAGAAGCGAAAGATTAGCGTGCCCATCAGCGCAAAGGTTGTGAGCACGATGAAGCAGGTAATTGATGCTTTGATGGCGAGGCGGCGCCGCTCCCCGTGACCTTCGTCGGCTGCAATCACCAGAAAAGTCGGCAGCGCGGCAAAAGGATCGACGAGAAAGAAGACAGATGTGAGTGCAACGATGAAGTATTGAATGCTCGGCGCGGTGAAGAAGTTGTGCATGGGATTGGTGTGTACCAGCAGGCTCTCCGCTCCAGCCCGGTACTTATAAAGAAAATGATTCTAATCTGTTGTAGGGAAGGGGCATCGGCTTCAGCCGTGCCGTTTCAGGATGTTGGCAGATGATCGCGCGAGCGGCAGAGGCGCGGTACGACGCGCGATGGGAGGTACTACTGTGGCCTCCGTCAGAGGTTGAGTAGCACTTAAACACGGCACGGCTAAAGCAGATGCCTTTCCCTAGAAAAAATCTTCAGCTCGTTCTCCTTGCTCGCAGATACATCCAGAACAGAAACGACATAAACACTAGGCGAAATGCGAGAGCAATGACGATCGTCGAAGTTTTCAGCCCATTCGAGTACTGGCTCCAATGCGCAATCTTCCATGCGAGATCGATGCAATAGAGAACGAACAGAATCAGAGCGACCCACTTCGCCGTTCGCCGCAGATTAGGATCGCTTGCTGGCTGGCCTTCCCGGCTCATGGATGGAGCACGATCTTTCCGAACTGCTCGCTCTTTTCCAGGCGCTCGTGGGCGGCACGCGCTTCGCTCAACGGGAACGTACGATCCACTACGGGTTTCAGTTTGCCGCTAAAAACGTGCTTCAGCACTTCGTGAAGATCGCCCATTGTTCCCATGTAGGACCCAAGGAACGAAAGCTGACGGCTAAACATGTAGCGCAGATCGAACTTTGCTTCCGGTCCAGTCGTCGCGCCGCAAGTCACCAGCATTCCACCTGGGCGCAGGGAGTGCACACTGTCGTCGAAGGTTGCAGCACCTACATGCTCGAAGACGATATCAACGCCGGCCTTGGATGTAATTCGGCGAACTTCGTCCGCAATCTTCTGCTTGTAATGATTGATCGTGTGATCGGCTCCGAGCTCACCGGACTTTTGCAGCTTCGCCTCGTCCCCAGCGGTTGCAATAACGTTTGCCCCGAGCATCTTGCAAATCTGGATCGCTGCGGAACCAACGCCAGATCCGCCTCCCAGCACAAGCACAGTATCGCCAGCTCTTATGCGTGCGCGCGTAACCAGCATGTGCCACGCAGTCAGAAATACGAGCGGCACGCTGGCGGCCTGATCGTACGAAAGGCTGTCGGGTATAGGAATCACGTTCACTTCGGGAACAGCGATGTATTCCGCATCGCCTCCGTCATTCAGATACCCAAGAACAGAGAACTCCCGGCAGAAGCTTTGTTGTCCAGCTGTACATTGCGCGCAGTGATTGCAGAAGGTCATCGGCGCAAGCAATACTCGAGCGCCACGCTTCACGCCCGCTACATAACTGCCTACATCCGCCACATCACCAGCAACATCGCTGCCATTTATGTGCGGCAGCTTTACTCCAGGCAGGCCTTTGCGAACCCACAGATCCAGGTGGTTCAAAGCACACGCCCGAACGCGAACAAGCACCTGATCCTCTCGGGGACGCACGTCAGGAACGTCCTCAAATTTGAGAACCTCAGGCCCGCCGAATTCGTGGAAACGAACGGCTTTCACTGCGTTTTCACCACGGAGACACGGAGACACAGAGAAAGACACAGGAGGGTCATAGCAGGCCTAAGCGCTTCCCGTTCAGCCGCAGATAAGTAAGCAGCTGCGTGATGAACACCTATCACTGACTCCACACACTTCAGCTCAATCACTACACGATCTTCGACAACCAAATCCATCTTGTATCCGCAATCCAGAGCCATGCCTTTAATAAACAACCGTCAAATTGACTTGGCGCTTGAAGCTTAGGCCACGAAGCTGAAGTTCGTGACACAGGCACTGCCAATAAGCAGATTCGAGCAAGCCAGGACCAAGATGGCGATGCACTTCGATAGCTGCGCCGATGATCTTCTCGGTTAAAACCTCATCGATAAGATGGTTCGTATCAAGCTCGCTTGCTTGCATGCCCGCACTCATCAACTCACCTCCGCCTTTCTCCGTGACTCCGTGGTGCAAAGCTTTTGGTCAGCAACCCAGAATGTAAGCAAAGATCAACGGCGCCACGATCGTAGCGTCCGACTCAATGATGAACTTCGGGGTGTTCTTCCCGAGTTTGCCCCAGGTGATCTTCTCGTTCGGCACAGCGCCAGAGTATGAGCCGTAGCTGGTCGTTGAATCGCTAATCTGACAGAAGTAAGCCCACAGCGGCACGTTCTCGCGCTGCAGATCTTGATGAAGCATCGGAACCACGCAGATTGGGAAATCGCCAGCGATACCTCCTCCGATTTGGAAGAAGCCAAGTGGCGTTTTCGCGGTCAGTTCCGTGTACCACTCTGCCAACAGCATCATGTACTCGATGCCTGTGCGCACGGTGTGGACGTTTTTCACGTCACCCGAAATGCAGTGTCCGGCGTACATATTGCCGAGGGTCGCATCTTCCCATCCTGGGACGAACATCGGAAGATTCTTCTGCGCTGCCGCCACGAGCCAACTGTCTTTGGGATCGATCTGGTACGACTCCTTCAGTTTGCCGCTCAGCAGGATCTTGTACATGAACTCGTGGGGAAAGAAGCGTTGGCCGGACCTGTCGGCCTCGACCCACTCTTCGAGGACTGCAGTCTCGATACGCCGCATCGCCTCGTGCTCGGGAATGCAGGTGTCGGTCACACGATTCATGTGCCGCTTGAGCAACGACTCCTCTTCCGCAGGAGAGAGCTGGCGATAATGTGGAACCCGCTCGTAGTGATCGTGTGCGACAAGATTGAAGACGTCTTCCTCGAGATTGGCGCCCGTGCAGCAGATGCCATGGACTTTGTCCTGTCGAATCATTTCGGCCAACGAGAGCCCAAGCTCCGCGGTACTCATGGCGCCGGCAATGGTCATGAACATCTTGCCTTCACCTTTCAGGAGTTTCTCGTAAGCCTTGGCAGCGTCTATGAGCGCGGCGGAGTTGAAGTGGCGATAGTGGTGCTCGATGAAGCGCGAAATCGGTCCTTTAGGCACGCTACAGTCCTCTCAAAACATGAAGGTGGAATCTTTCAAAATATCACTTCTGCAAGCTCCGTGGGCGCTGGGATTAGAATTGAAACAATGTGTTCACCCATGAGATACGCAGGCACCGAGAAAATGTAAGAGGCTATTCGAAATACATTGCCATTCTCCGTTTCTCCGTGTCTCCGTGGTGAAATGGTGTTCTGTCAAAATGGATATCTTCGAGGAGATCGTCGAACTGAGGCGTGCCGGAAGGCGCGGCGCTCTAGCTACGATCGTCAACGCGCGAGGATCGATTCCTTCGTTTGCCTCGGCCAAGATGCTGGTGCTCGATGATGGCAGCATCAGGGGCACGATCGGAGGCGGCTGCGTTGAAGCTGAAGTATGGCAAGCTGCGCGCGAGGTTATGGAAGACGAGAAGCCGCGCACGCTGACCTTCAACTTGAATCACGATCCCAAGTACGATACTGGCCTTGTCTGCGGCGGTACGCTCGAAATTTATCTGGAACCGATTCTGCCGGTGCAAACCGTCTATTTGTTCGGCGGGGGACATGTTTCAGTAAACGTCTATCGCGCCGCGCGTATGGCCGGATTTGAAGTTGTGGTTGTCGACGATCGCGAGAACTACGCGAATCGCGAGCGCTTCCCCGAAGCGAAGGACGTATACGCGGAAGATTTCGACCACGCGCTCTCGCAGCTTGCGCCAAACCATTCCTCATATCTCGTGATCGTCACCCGCGGACACCGAGACGATATGCGCGTGCTGCGCTGGGCCGTAGAGACACCGGCGAAGTACATCGGCATGATTGGATCTCAGCGGAAGGTGATTGCGATTTACAAGCAGCTGGAGAAGGAAGGCATTGCCCCGGAGAAACTCGCGCGCGTCTACGCTCCGGTCGGGCTGGACATCGGCGCCATTACTCCGGAAGAAATCGCAATCGCCATTGTGGCCGAGATGATTGCGATCCGACGCGGCGCTGGTTCCCTGAATCACAAGCGCAGCGTAAAAGCGTCAGAGATACTTCAATCCGCGGAGAAGCGGGCCTCAAAGGAATAGCGGTCCCCCGGAACCTTTCTGTATCCTCTCTTCCCTATTCGCTGTAACCTACTCACGTGCTTCGTTCTTCATCTCTCGCTGGAGTCATCCTCGCTGCTGGCGCTTCCACTCGCATGGGCGAGGATAAGGCTTTGTTGCAATACGGTGGACGGAGTTTTCTTGCTGGAGCAATTCAATTGCTTCAGAACTCTTGTGACTTCGTGGTCGTGGTCGTAGGAAAAAACATCGAGTCGTTGAGACCGGTCGTCTATGAAAATTCAGCGTATCTTGTGCTCAACCCGCAGCCGGAGACTGGGCAGTTCAGTTCGCTCCGCTTGGGACTTCAGGCTGTGCTCGATCGCGGTCGCGATGCTGCGTGCGTCACTCTGGTGGATAGACCTCCGGCACAGGCTGCAACCATGCAAATGCTCAAGAACCACTTTCTGCGCAGCTCGCCGGAGAGAACTTGGGCCGTCGTGCCGCAGTTTGAAGGTAAGCACGGGCATCCGGTGTTTTTCGCGCGCGAGATGATCGAAGTCTTTCTGCGTGCCAATCCCACGAGCAACGCGAGAGAGATCGAGCATCAGCATCAAGACCGCATCGAGTACCTAGACGTCAAGGACCCGCACGTGGTCCTAAACATCAACACTCCTGAGGATTACTCTTCTCTCCCAGCCGCCCGATGACTCCTCCCGCATATGGTTCCTTCAACAGTTCTGAGGCATTCGTAGATGCTGTGGCGAATTTGCGGCCCCAAGTTGCCGCCTTCGATTGCGACGGAACTCTCTGGTTCGGCGACTCCGGCATGAAGTTCATGTACTGGGAGATTGAAGAAGGGCTAATCCCGCCGGATGTTAGCTCGTCGATGCTGCGCCGCTACGACGAATATATGGCGGGCCAGGTCAGTGAAGACGACATATGCGGCGAGATGGTCCAGATACATTGTGGAATTCCGGAGAAGAAGATTTGCGAGTTTGCCGCCCGCTTCGTGACGTCGAACGTCATGCCACATTTCTTTCCTGAAATGAAGGCTCTTGTGGAGAGGCTTCGTGGACAAGGATGCGACGTTTGGGCGGTCTCTTCCACCAATAACTGGGTGATTGAAGACGCGGTGAGAACGATAGGAATACCTGCCGAGCGCGTGTTGGCGGTTCGCGTTGAGATCGAGAATGGTATTGCAACCGATCGCCTCGGTGAGATGACCTCCGGGCCAGGGAAAGCCCGTGCTCTGCAGCGTGTGCTCAAGATTCCCCTCGACGTAAGCTTCGGGAATTCGATTTTTGATCTGGAGATGCTGGAACTGGCGCGCAATCCATTTACAGTGAACCCGAATGAGGATCTTCAGAAAATTGCGGAGCAGCGAGGCTGGCGGTTCTACCAACCCGCTGTGGCGAAGCTCACTTCGTCAGCTCCTTGAGCGCAAGCTTCAGACAATCAATGGCGAGGTGACTGGCGTGCACACTCTCATTCGGCAGTCCACCCAGCATCTCTACGAGGGACTCCCGCTTTATCTTTTGCGCGTCCGGGACACTCTTTCCCGTGATTGACTCAGTCAGAGCTGAGCCGCATGCGATAGCAGCGACACATCCACGCACCTGATACTTTGCCTCCTCAATTTTCCCGTTGCTGACTCTCAGCATGAGCTTCATTACATCGCCGCAGGCAGGATTTTCAGCCTGCACGCTAACATCGGGCGAATCCATAGCACCGGCGTTACGCGGATGCTGGAAATGATCGAGAAGTTGAGCGGAGTGCATTTTTTGCAACCGGTGCGCGAGCATCGGGCAGAGCCTTGTTGCTCCCAAGCCGATAGAATCACCTTATCGCATTTTTCCATGCCGATTCTCTCCCAACTAGGCGCCTTCACACCGCAGCGCGTGGTCTCTTTACAGCCGTCCATTACATCGACGATGGAAAGGCTGGGACTACTGGATCGCGTGGTCGCTTGCACCAAGTATTGCGCTGACATATGTCCGGAGGTGAGACAGCGTGATATCACCATAATCGAGGACTCATGGACTGCGGATTCGGAACAGATTCGCGCGGTCAAGCCCGATGTAGTGATTGCCTCTGTCCCTTACCAGGTCGAGGCTGTTGCTGAGATCCTCAAGGCTGGAGCTCAGTTTCTAGGCTTGGCGCCGCATACGTTGCGGGATGTCTATGCCGATATCGCAGCGATCGCCGGCATCATGAATGAGGCGAATCGGGGACATTACCTGATCCGCGAGATGCAAATGGAGATCGAGCGGGTTCGCTCACGGCATGCAGCAGTTGAGAATCGCCCAACCGTTTATTGCGAGGAATGGGGCAAACCGCTGATTCATTCGCAATCTTGGGTTGCAGAGCTCGTGGAAGCCGCCGGCGGCAGATTTGTCGGCGAGGCAGGAAAGCAAACGAGTCCCGACGCAATTCGGCGGCTCGACCCCGACGTGATGATCGCCGCCTGGTGTGGCGCCGGTGATCGCGTGCCATTGGAAAGAATCATCGCCCAGCGCGGCTGGGATTCGCTCAAAGCGGTGCGAGAATCGCGTGTTTACTGTATCAACGATGAGTACCTCAACACTCCCGGACCCACGCTCTTGGCTGGCTTGCACGCCCTTGACGCTGCCTTAGGCAATCGCGAAGCTCCCGGATTGCGTCGCATCGCTACCGTCGTCCCGGCGAATTGACTGTTATCATGTGTCAGCGGGCGGCAAACTCAGGACAATCTTTCCTGCTTCGTCCTTCGTGAGCACCTGCATGCCCGGGTGTTCGCACTTCTGAGGGACATGACTACATTCACTGCGCTGCAACACCGTTCTGTCACGATTTCAATACATCGGATCTTCGGGTGTCACGAATGAAGCAGGTGGTGGCGGCGCTCATCATCCGCAATGACAAACTACTGATCTGCCAGCGCACAAAAGATCAGCCGATGGCTCTGAAATGGGAATTTCCCGGCGGAAAGATTGAGCCAGGGGAAGAACAAGCGGCCGCGTTGCGCCGGGAGCTTGACGAAGAGTTGGGAATTTCGGCAACGATCGGAGAAAAAGTAGCCTCCGTGCAGCACCAGTACAAGCGCGGGGGAGCTGTGGAGCTGCATTTTTATCGCGTACGAGAATATGAAGGTGAGATGGAGAACCGCATCTTCGAACAGATCCGGTGGGTGGATCGGCAGGAGCTCCCTCGTTTTGACTTCCTCGACGCCGATCGTGACATCATTCAGCAGCTTGCCAGCGGAAAACTGCTGCAAAACTGACCCCGAAACTGCCCGGGAGTACCCCAAAACCTCACAAGCTCGCACTCAGATCGGCGCATTTCTGACTCTAATTTTGCTTCTTTCCCACGTTTGTAGCGCGCAAACAAGCCCTGCTACAGACATACAAGTCTCTGAAAGCCAGTCTGATAGCGCGAATTCCGACTCTGATCCGACTCTATTTCCTCATCCCGACGCCTGGCCTTTCTACATTGGAGGCCAATTAAACATGATTTTCCAGGCGCATCCGCCCTTTCATGCGCCTTATTCCGGGCCTAATAGCTTCAAAGGCGATAGCGAACATGCCCTATCGCGCGTCGCAACGTTGTACTTAGGGTGGCAAGCGACGCACACAACTGAGTTCTTATTCGACGTAGAAGAGACCGGCGGACGGGGCCTTAGCGACGCCTTTGGCCTCGCCGGTTTCACCAATCTGGACGTTGTGCGCAACCCCGACCTTGGCTCTGCGCCTTATCTCGCGCGCGTAATGCTCCATCAGATCATCCCGCTGACAGAAAAGCAGGTCGAAGCTGAGCGAAATTTCCTCTCGCTGGCCACTTCTTTGCCGGAAAAGCGCTTGGAATTTCGCATCGGGAAGTTTGGAACCGCGGATTTTTTTGACATAAATGAAGTCGGAACCGACAGCCATCTGCAGTTTACAAACTGGACGATCGACAATAACGGCGGCTATGACTATGCCGCAGACACTCGCGGTTACAGCTATGGTGCGATTGTTGAGTATCAATCACCCCGTTGGGGCGTGCGCTTTGGTGAAATGCTGATGCCCAAAGTCGCAAATGGCATCGATTTGGACTTCAATCTGCGCCGTGCAAAAGCCGAAAATCTGGAGTTTGAGCTACGTCCGACCCTGATTAGAGGCCGCAAAACGACGATCAAACCGCTGGCATATCTGAATCATGCCAACATGGGGAGCTACCGAGAGGCGATTAATGCATTCCTTAGTAGCCGCGACTCCACTCCCGATGTCACTGCACATCGCCATCAGGGAACACTCAAACAAGGGTTCGGACTGAATTTTGAGCAGGAGCTTCCCGCTTCCGTACGCGCCTATTTCCGCATTGGCTGGAACGAAGGCAAGCACGAATCGTTCGCATACACCGAAGTGAACAGCACCTTTGCAGCAGGTGCCGACATGTCAGGCGAACGCTGGGGCAGGAAATTCGACCGAGTTGGTCTGGCGGGCGCCACAAATGGGCTGTCGCAAGACCACAAGGAGTATCTGGCACTCGGCGGCCAGGGCTTCCTTCTGGGCGATGGGCGACTGAATTATGGACGAGAAAAAATACTTGAGAGCTACTACAACGTCCACGTATGGCGTGGGGTGTATCTCGCTGCGCTGCTGCAGTACATCACTAGTCCCGGTTACAACCGCGATCGTGGGCCCGCAATTGTCCCAGGATCCCGTCTGCATGTCGATTTCTGACCGCGCTGCAATGCTCATTTTTGGGTAAAGGGATAAGCCAGCGACAGCACAATCAGCACAATTGTCGTTGCCCAGGCGATCACATTGAAGAGCCGCGAGTTGGTATGGCTGCCCATGAGTTCTTTTTTATTGATCAAAAGCAACATGAAGATCAGCACCGCAGGAAGGGCTATGCCATTAATCACCTGCGACAAGATCGATACTTTCACGAGCGGGAGACCCGGGAGTAGGACGAATCCGGCCCCGGCGCCCAAGAGTCCTGTGTAAAGCCAATAGAATACGGGAGCTTGTTTGAAGCTGTGATCCACTCCGGACTCGAATCCTAAGCCCTCGCATACCGTATAGGCCGTAGAAATGGGCAGGATTGACGCCGCAAACAGCGACGCATTGAACAATCCAGCCGCGAACAGCAGGTACGCATAGTTCCCAACCAGCGGCCGCAAAGCCTGGGCTGCGTCAGTGGGATCGTGAATGTCGGTGTGTCCCGCCGTATAGAGAGTCGCGGCGCACGCGATGATAATGAACCACGCCACTATGTCGGTAAACAGACATCCGACAATTACGTCAAGCCGCGAGGCAGCGTACTGCTTAATGTTGACGCGCTTCTCGGCTACCGACGCCTGCAGATAGAACTGCATCCAGGGCGCGATAGTTGTTCCCACGAGACCGATGATCATGTACAGATATGCTGAGCTGCGAAAGTCTTGAACGTGTGGCGGACGAAGCGTGTTGATGACCGCTGTGCTCCAGTCCGGCCTAGCGAGCACACCGGCAATTATGTAGGCGACATAGAAGAATGAGGCGCCGAGGAACACCTTCTCAACACTCTTGTACGTACCCTTCACGACGATGAACCACACGATCACCGCGCAAACGGGAACGCTGATGTATCGGCTTACGCCAAACAGTTCCAAACTGCCCGCGATCCCCAAAAACTCGGTGATGACGTTTCCGAAGTTGACAATCACCAGCGCGAACATCATGAGGAAGGTCGCGCGGATGCCAAATTCTTCGCGGATCAGGTCGCTCAAGCCTTTGCCTGTGGCGGCGCCCATGCGCGCGCACATCTCCTGAATCACGATCAGTGAAATCGTAATCGGAACCATGGTCCAGAGCAGCGAATATCCAAACTGCGCCCCGGCCTGAGAGTAGGTGAAAATTCCACCCGCGTCGTTGTCCACGTTGGCCGTGATAAATCCAGGCCCCACGACGGAAAAGAACACGAGCAGCTTGATCCACCATCGAGACAGTATTCTCTTGGGTTTCAATCAGGCGCTCACAACAGAATGTCGGGATTGCACTTCGCGAACGCGAAGCACTCCAGCATAACTGGGGAATGTGATTCGGTCAGCCGGAAAAACTCTCGATCGATGACTTTTTGTTCAGCTCTGCTCGCGTAGCAAAGTGATCACATCGTCTGCTGTGATAATTCCGCGCAGATGCTGCCGTTCATCGACGACGGCCAGGGTATACAGGTTGTACTTGTCCATGACTTCGGCGACCTTGTTCTGCTTGTCATTCTCGTGGACGAAGACTAACGGTTTGGCAGTAAGTTCCTTAAGTGGTGTTGTGGGGGAATTCAGGACAATTCGCTGCAACGGGACAGAACCAGACAACTTGCCCTCGGCGTCCACCAGATAAATCGTTGCCACGCTTTCCACGCCACCTTCGAAGGTTCGCAAGAGATCAATGGCCTGGCCAGCCGTTGCATCCTCAGGAGCAGCGAGGAATTTAGTCGTCATGCGACCAGCGGCAGTCTTCTCGCCATGCTCGAGGAGCTCTGCCACTTCTTCGCGCTCCTCGGGATCCATTTCTTCTAGAATTTCTTCGGAGCGGTCTTCGGGAAGCTGATCCAGCAGATCGGCGGCAGCACCTGGGTCCATCTCCTCCACAATGTCTGCGGCACGTTCCGGATCCAGCGATTCGACGATCGATGCCTGAATGTCTGGATCAACTTCTTCCAGCGCCTCGGCCGCGACTTCCTCATCCAGAGTCTCAAATACAGCTTCACGTTCTGCTGGAGCCAGTTCTTCGACGATGTCGGCGATATCTGCCGGATGCAGCTGTGAAAGCCGCTCATGCTCGATTCGGAGTTTCACGCGACGTGCAGGATCGGTCTCAATGAGATCGACGAAGTCCCACGGAATTACTCGTGGCTTCAGTTTTCTAACAACAGCCTCGATCGCGGCAGCAGGCGCCACACCTTTCAGCAGCCGACGCACAGCTCCCCGCAGACCAACGTCAACCTCGGAGATCTTTATGTTCACTCCGCCGTTCGCCGGTTCGGGATGCAGGTCAACATCGTTTACGCGGACGACTTTGCGTCCATGAACGTCGATGATTTGTTGGTCCAGGAGGTCGCGCTCCAGCAGAAAGAAGTCGTCTAGAGTTGCCGCCTGCGGCCACTCGGAGGCCGGAGAGGAGACGCGAACCTGGGCGTCCACTCCAATCTGAATCATGCTCGGCACAAGAAAGCGGTCACCACCCGCAGTCTTGATGACCAATCCAGAAACTCGGCTTGGATCCTCTTGTGGACGTAGTGCCACTTCCTTCACCCTGCCTGCAACCGCTCCGCTGGAATCGGTAACACGCGTACCGAGCAGCCGCGAAAGTGCTAGGGCATGATTCACAAGGGCAGAATAGCTCAAAAAGTCAATACCGAATCGACCTTCCTTTTTCAATCCGCGCAACGTTGTCGAGGGTGCATATTCGGTCACATGGCAAAACCTGCAATAGCAATCGATTGACAGACTCGCAAGTGACAGGCAAACTACCGATTTCACTTGAGCAGGCGAAGGGCAACGCAGCTTAAGGGGTGCGGAGGTGCCATACGGTCGGCTCGGAAAATGAGTTCATGACCTTAGAACGGGTCTCATACACGCTGGATTCCACGCTCGACAGCGTAAACAAGGCAGAACAAACGGCCGAAGCATTAGCCGCAAAAATGCCTTTTGAAGAAGAAGATTGTCATCGGATCGCTATGGCGGTACGCGAAGCAGCGGTAAATGCTGTGCTTCACGGTAACGCGTATGATCCAAAGAAGAAGATGACGGTGTCTTTTGTGAATACTGGCGACTCTTTGGTAATTAAGATCTCCGATCAGGGACGTGGACTCAGAGACGAAGACATTCCCGATCCACTGGCGGAAGAGAATCTGCTCAAGCAATCTGGGCGAGGCATATTTCTCATACGATCATTTATGGATGAGGTAAAGATCCGCCATCTGGAGCCCGGAACCGAGATCACGCTGGTCAAACACATCGGCCATTCAGGAACGGCCACGGAGGAACGACAGTGACGATGAAAGCAACAAGCCGACGCGTTGACGGCGTCACCATTCTGGACTTGAGCGGACGCATCACGTTGGGGGAAGGTAGCGTCGTGCTGCGAGATCAGATCCGAGATTTGCTCGGCAAAAGCGAAAAGAAAATATTGCTGAACTTGGGGGATGTGACCTACATCGACAGTTCAGGAATCGGTGAATTGGTCAGCGCCTTCACCACGGTCCGCAATCAGGGCGGTGAGCTGAAACTTCTCAACCTGACGAAGAAGGTGCATGATCTGCTCCAGATCACGAAGCTCTATACGGTGTTCGATGTAAAAGACGATGAAGCTTCTGCAGTCAAAGCCTTCACAAGATAGCTTTCAATCCTAGTGCCCGGCCCGAAGGCCGGGCACTGATCCTCTCGTCTTCCCCAAGCGTTCCCGTTCGGCGACCCCTCCCACAGGCGCAGAGCTTCCTAATCGTCTGAGGGTCGGCTCTTGCCTTTGCTTTTAACCATCTCGTTAGTGTCCTTGGCCCATCGACGCATCTGTCGCTCGCTCACCCTTACCTCAACTAGGGACAATTCCCCGTGGTCCGCGGCTGCGATGAACATCTGCAGCTTCTTTCCGTCTTGGCGTAGAAAGATACAAGTTTGCTCAGCACCGTGATTCGACGTCGACTTCACGAATGGACTCCAGTCTGGGCCGAGCGCATTGAATGCTGCCTGCTCCAGCTCTTCTGGAGACCGTTCCGACAGATTAGCCCCCTCAAACACCGCCAGCTTGACACCAGGCATTTGGAAGCCGGTAGCAACCTTAGTCATGAACAATGCAGCACCCAGCATTGGGATGTGCGTGTGGCGAACGCCCAAGTCCGTCTCCACCGCCCGAACCACACGATTCATATCGCTGGCGTGAGAACTGACTCCAACTAGGAGACACAGAACTACAGAGGCAAATCGCGAGCAAAGCGTCACTGTGCACCTGCCTTAGCCTGCTGTTTAGCCTTTGGGTGGACCTCAACTCGCGGCACGCCAAATTCACCGCCAAGCTTTTCGATGTCGCTGGGATCGAGCGGCCCATCGATGTGTACCACCGTGAGTTCCTTTGGATCGGCGGCAATGATCACAATCCCGTCAATCTGGTTGCTGTTGTCGCTCTTGAAATAGATCTCGGCGTTTTCTTTATCCCGTTTGCTGCGAACGTTTACGATCTTCTCCCACAGAGGCGACTTTAGCTGCGAGCGGACGCTATCGAGGTCGGAGTCGGAATATGCTCCAACGCTGTCAAATTGGAAGCTGCGCACGTAGATTCCCTTGAGTTTCTTAACCAGTGCTCGCGCTTCAGCGTCGTCTTCGTCGTTCATGAATTTCTCTGCTAGACGAAGCATTCGTCCGTTGAGGGTAACCTCCGTAGTTTCGCTGGCTTTCGATGCCAGCTTGTCGAGATTGACGGGCATTTGAAAGTCTTGCGCGCGAACGCCTGCCGCAGTCATGAGTGCCAAGATCAGCGCAATCCCAAGTCGCTTCATAAAGTCTTCCCCACGTTATCGGTTCCTCTTTCCACCGCTTTCACTCTTTGCTTTGCAACTCTCAGCTTGCTTCCTGTGATCCGGAGCGCGAGCATTACCTGTTGTTTTGCCGTCTTTGCTTCAGCCTCTTCTTTCCGTTGATGGATGTGATAGCCAATTCCGGTTGCTGCGACCGCGACAAGCGCCGCAGCCGTTGCCCAACGCAACGCTGGCCTATGCCATAACGTCCACGCGAGATGCTTCGCTGTCGGAGACGGTTCCCTGTCTACGCGAGCTAGCACGCGCTCGGCAAAACCGTCCGGTGGTTCGCAGCGTTGCAAAGCGCGTTTCAGTTGCTCATCCATCTCGTTCATCGAATCGGCTCCCCCACAAATCGCTGAATCTTCCCACGCAGCAACGCAAGACTTCGTCTGAGACGGCTCTTCACCGTTGCTGCCGGCACGCCCAGAACTTCGGCGATTTCATGCGGCTCCATCTCCTCCTGATAGCGGAGAACAATCACCGCGCGCGCCTGGTCAGGCAACGATGACACCAGCTTTCGCAGAGAGCTTTCGAGCAAAACATCGCTTTCCCTTCCATCCGCCGTTGGCTCGGGAACTTCCTCCAAGGCAAGTTCCGGGCGCCGATGGGCTGACCGGATGTAGTCCAGTGCGCGATGACCCGTTACCTTACGTAGCCAGAACTTCACATGCTCCGCTGATTCCAAGCGGGGCAGTTCGCGATAAAGCTTCAAGAAGACATCCTGCGCCAACTCCTCAGCGACGGAGCGATCACGCACGAAGCGAAGAGCTATGCTGAACACCATGGCCTGGTGCTCGCGCACGATTTCCGCAAATCCGGCAGCATCCTGAATCACCCGAGATCCGTCCAGGCTCGCCTTACGTACTCACCGGTATATACGTCTGGAAACAGACAAGCGAATGCAAAATTTTCCCTTTAATGTGGCTCGGGTTTGAGCGCGGTCCTGGCAGCCTTCGGTCGGGCTCAGTGATGTGGTGATTTTTTGAGACAGAGTGCCCAGGACTATCGAACCATAGCCACGTAGTCCACTTCATCCGCGACACTTTCGTGACGAAAGGCCTTGAGAATTTCGGAGTGATGAACGAGGAAGACACCGGGCAATTGGAAGGAGTCGCCAATGACCCTACCAACCCCGTAGGTAAGCATGATCCGGTCTCGAAATTCCCGCTTCCAGACTTTTAGGCCAAATAACTGGCGCAACCTTCCTCTGGCAAGGGAGAACGTCTTGTAGAGCCTTCGCTGCGGGTCGCTGACACGCGGCTCTCCGTTCAGCGCAAATTTTGAAAAGAACTTTTGCGCCTGCTCTTCAGTCCCCATGTGCACGAACGCTAACTGCGTTCCTGTTGCCTCGATCTCCGAACGTTTCTTGCGAATCTCGGACACCCCAGCCACACAGAAAGGTCAGCCAAACTGACGCAGAAAAACGAGCAGGAGCGGGCTTTCTTCGCTCAATACAGCCAGACTTCTTCCGCTCTGAGTAACAGCACGTATGAGCGCCTCGGGAATGGTTGGAGTCACAGCGGTTTTGGTCATTTAGGTCAGAAATATTTGAAAATCGATCGGGGCCGCGTCGGTGCAGCTACAGCGTGCAACCACAAGGTGGGGCAGGAACATATTTCTTGAGAAAATCGGCGACGCGGCTATACGCATCAATCTGATTCTCAACGCGAGCGAAGCCGTGACCTTCATTTTCATAAACCTTGAATTCGACTATCCCTCCGCGTTTCTTAATCACATCGGCCACTTGCTGCGCTTCTGATTTAGGACAGCGCGGATCGTTTCCGCCCGCAAGTAGTAGAACGGGAGCTTTCACTCGATTGACGAAGTTGATCGGGCTGCGGTCCTCCCAAAGGGATTTGTTCTTTACTGGATCTCCCATCGTAGCCAAATCGTATTCGCGCAGTAAGGGGTCTTCGTTCTGCACCTCCGTAAACCAATTCACGAACGGCACGATCGGTACGCCAGCCGCCCAGGTCTCGGGCGATTTCGTGAGAGCCATCATCGACATGTATCCGCCATAACTGCCACCCATGATCACTAACTTCTTGGGATCGACATAGCCCGTCTTCTGAATCCAGTCTGCCGCGGCAAGTACATCCTGCAGATCTCCGCCGCCCATGTCGAACCGATTGGCATCCGTGAACTCTTTTCCATAGCCCGTTGAACCCCGATAGTTCGGCGCGATCACGACATATCCCTGGCTAGCGAAAAACTGCACGATGCGATTGAAGCTGTTTACCGTCTGGGAAGTGGGACCTCCATGCACATAGACAATCGCCGGATGAGTCTGGTCGCGCGGCGCGTTGTGCGGCACGTAAACGAAAGCCGAAATCTGCCACTTGCCATCTCGACTTGGGTAATGGATGAGAAACGGCTCAACCAGGTCATCTGCATCGAGGCCGGCCAGCAGAGAATGCGTGAGTTGCTTCGATTGTTTCGTCGAGAAGTCGTACACCCACACATCATTGGGGGATGTCGGACCATTGTGGTAGTAAAGCAGCCGCCGCCCGTCCGAAGAGAACGCGGTCGCGGCACCGGCCAAGCTGTTCACACCTTTCGGTAGCGGCAGAGAAGTTATCTGCTTGCTGGTACCGTCATGAACGAAGACATCGGTGTTGCCGTCAATATTCTCCGTCCATGTAACCTGTCGACCATCTGGAGAGAACGAGCCTGATGAGACCCGCCACTTCTCATTTGTGAGCCAGTCGATCTTTTTCGTCGCAATTTCCAGCAGGCCGGCGTTCTCATACCCGGTCGTGTTCGACGTGATGAGCAGATACTTCCCGTCTGGCGAGATTCCCGTCGCCTCATAGTTGTGCTCATCGCTGTGCGGAGTCAAAAGTGTCGCCTTACCGGTGTTTATGTCGGCGATAAAGATGTTGGAATCTTTTCCAGTAGCGTGCGATTGCGTGTAGACAATCCACTTCCCGTCTCGAGACCAAAGTGGACCGAAGTTCCCCAGCTCCTTTGGCGTGTCCTTTGTAAGAGGCCGGTAGCGCTTCGTCAGCACATCCATGATGCTGATTTCGAATGTCGACGAACTCCTCGGTTTCGACATATAGGCGATGTAGCGCGAGTCTGGCGACCATGCCGCACCCTCCTCTGCCACATCAGGTGTATTCGTCAGGTTGACGACCTCACCCGTGAGCGGCGAGACAAGAAACAAGTCCCATTGTTCGTCACCATCATGATCGGAGCTATATGCGATCCATTTACCGTTCGGCGACCACACTGGATCGACCTCTCGCTGATCGCTAATCGTGAGTTGCGAAGGCCAACCGCCATCAGAGGGAATCAGCCAGATATTGTTCCGTCCGGAAATGTTCGTAACAAAGGCGACTATTTTGTCGTCAGGCGACCAACTGGTGGCGCCGATGTTTCGCGTCCTATACAGCTTCTCGACCGAGAAAGGCTGCACCTCGCGCTTCAAGACTTTGCTCGTGATCTGCTTTGGATCAGTGATAGCTTCTGCCGCAGCCGATGCAAATTGTGACAGTAGAGACGCAGACCAGAGAAAAACCGCCACAAACGAGAGAAGCTTGAACATTGCGGTTGAATTTACCACGGCGACACGGAGTTACGGCTTGGCGTTCTTGTGAATCTCAACCGTTGACCAGGTCTTGTCCGCAGCATGGCAGATGTTCTCTAACTTGCAATCGACGCACTTGGGCTTGCGCGCGACGCAAAGCGCGCGACCGTGCCAGATTACCCGGTGCGAGAAGTCGATCCATTGATCTCGTGGGATCACTTTCATCAGATCCTGCTCGATGTTGCGGGGGTGGTCGGACTTTGTTAGTTCCAGACGGCGCGAAATCCGGTGAACATGCGTGTCCACGACTACCCCTTCCGCTTTACTGAACCATGACCCGAGAACCACATTGGCCGTCTTGCGTGCTGCGCCTGGTACGGTAAGGAGCTTGTCCATCTCGTCAGGAACCTTGCCGCCGAAGTCTTTGACGATCTTCTGCGCCGCTCCGACCAGCGACTTCGCCTTGTTGCGAAAGAAGCCGGTCGAGCGAATATCAGGCTCAAGCTGCTCGGGCTTGACTGCGGCGAAGTCCTGCACGGTGGGATACTTCTTGAAGAGAATTGGAGTCACCATATTCACACGAACGTCGGTGCACTGCGCGGAAAGGATGGTTGCAACCAGCAATTCCCATGCATTGGAATGATGAAGAGCGCATTTGGCATTGGGATACATCTCGGCTAGGCGCTGCAAAATTTCGCGCACCCTCTCGGGGGAAGTTGGGTTGTACTTTGCAGAAGCCTTCTGAGGCTTAGCGGCTTTGTTTACGAAAGGCACAGCCGTTTTTCGCTTGAGCGCTGTATTTGCGGGCATGAAGAAGGTAATTTTAGCTGAGAGGCACTCTGCTCGCGGCGAATTTGGGTACGCGAAGCATCCGGTTGTCCCTTGCACCTTCGTGTTCACCCTTGTGGTGCGTTGAGGTACAAGAAGGCAAACATTGCGTCAAAATGTAGGTGTCGATTGCCGCTCGTCCAGGAGGGAGAAAGTTGTCTATGAGTTTTGCAGCTGTAAGACGTCTCGGGTTTTCGCTGTCGGTGATTTTGTTTCTGAGTTCCGGCTCGGTGGCACAACGATCTGACGACAACAGCAACGCACCGCAGGCCCCGGCGACTGTGAACATCACTCAGGGACCCACCATTCAATACGCCGACGATCAATTCGCGGTGATCACATGGACCACAAACCAACCGTTTGTCAGTCGTATCTTCTATGGCAAGGACGCAAGCAACCTGAATCAGATCTCCGAAGATGTGAGCTCCCAGAGCGTGCGTCATCAGATCAACCTGCGCAACCTTCAGGCGAGCACAACTTACTATTTCCGCATCGATACCGGACAAGGAACTGCTGCTACAGCCTCTGCTGACAGTTTGAATGGATTCCAGACCACGGCACTCGGCACCAATCCGGTTAAGAACCAGCAGCCATTCAAAGGCACTCTACAAACCGCTTCAGTCACCGGAAATAACAGCAGCGCGAAAAGCGCCAACTTCGGCGCGATCAGCCTGACGCGCGATCCTTCTATTCAGTACCTTGACGACACCACGGCGGTCATTTCTTGGACGACAAATGTCCCCGCCAGCAACACCATCTACTACGGGACCGACAGAAGCAATATGCTTTACACGGGCGGCGATTTCAAAGATGCCACTGAGCACCGCGTGCATCTCTCCAATCTGAAGCCAAACACGCGCTACTACTTCCAGTTCGACGAACCATCGAACCAGCCGATTGCGAGCTTCACCACGGTAAACACCGGAGCCCAACCTCTATTCGATCAAAAACCGCTGGCTGAGTCCGCAAACAGTAGTTCTTCGAGCGGTCCGCAACTCACGCGCCGGGAGCGTTCACCAGGGCACGCCAATGAGCTGCCGTCAGGAACCGAGATTGAAGCCACCTTGCAGACAGCGCTGTCCACCAAGACATCACAAGTGGGGAATCGCTTCACTGCGGTAGTAACTCAGCCGGTGCGCGACATCGATGACCGGATAGTGATTCCCACCGGCGCACATATTAATGGTCAAGTCACTGAATCCGAAGAAGGAAAGACTCTTCCTTCAATGCGCGGTCGCGGTAAACTCAACCTTCGCTTCAACACCATCACACTTCCGAATGGCTCGCAAATTCCCATTTCGGCCACGCTTCTATCTGTGAATCAAAGTGGCGGCAACGGAACCGTCAATTCCGAAGGTGAGGTTGAGTCCGTAACCAAGGCCTCGACCGCGGCAAAGGGAGCAGGGGTAGGCGCCGGTATCGGGACTATCGCCGGACTGATCTTCGGGGGGCCACTAAAAGGACTCGCTATCGGCGCGATCGCAGGTGGCGGCTACATCCTTGCTACAAAGGGCAAGGACGTAGAACTTCCCGAAAATACTGGTGTCAGAATTCGACTGGACCAAGCCGTAAATCTGGGTAACAAAGGACCGCTGAAGGAATAGTTGATCAGACCAATCACAGGGAACAGGAACTGTCCGCTAATCGCGATTTCCTGTTCCCTCTTCCTTGTGCTTGATTCTCCGTTCGCCTGAGTAGATAACGAAGCGCTTTCCGCGTAAAAAGCCTACCAAGGTCATGCTGAACTCTCGCGCGAGTTGAACCGCGAGGCTCGACGGAGCGGAGACCGAAGCCAGCACCGGAACTCCGGCCACGAGCGCCTTTTGAACAATCTCAAATCCGCCGCGGCCGCTGACCATTAAAGCAATATCCGAAAGCGGTAATCGATCATTCAGCAAGGCCCAACCAACAACCTTGTCGACGGCATTGTGTCGCCCAATGTCCTCGCGGATGACTAAGAGTTCGCCGGATGCGTTAAACGCTGCCGCTGCATGTAATCCGCCGGTGCGTCCAAAAACCGCCTGGCATTCTCGGAGCTTTTCCGGCAAAGAACAAAGAATTGCAGTACCGATTCCAAATTCCCGATTTGGCGCCTTAATGCCACGAACCCGGATGGAGTCGATGGTCGCCTTTCCGCATATTCCACAACTGGAGGCAGCCAGAAAATTTCGCTGCATTTCGGCGGCAACAGATTCTCGTGGCGTTGCGAGCTCCACGCTTATCGTGTTGCCCGCTCTTGGGGTCGCCCAGGGCTCCAACCTCTTCAAGTCAGCCGTGCCCGAAATGATGCCTTCCGTGAGCAGGAAGCCGGCTACCAATTCCTGGTCGTGCCCCGGGGTTCGCATGGTAACGCTCATTGGCACGTCGCCAAGGCGTATCTCGAGAGGCTCTTCTACCGCCAGATAGTCTTGGACTTGAGAGATCGTCCCCTCTTGCCATTGCTCGACGGAGGTAAGAGCAATGCTTCGTTGGGGGCGATCAACGGACTCAGACTTGGGCATTATTTCCATGATATGAAAGCTTGAATACTTGAACGCGTACTAACTGTCCCAGCTTAGTTCCCTGGAACTATAGCTTCGTGATGCCATTATTCGGTAATCTTGCGCCATCCCGCCACTCTCAATACGATTCCAAGGCAACAGCACTCCCCCGGGTCGCCCTGTTAAGAGGATCTTCTGAAGAAGCGATTTGCCAAGCTAACTCTCCCGCGGGGAACGTCGCGAGCCTGCGTCCTATTGATTCTCGGCGTCGCGACCACGCTAACGGCGCAGACGCGAGAGACCCTACATTTTCTTGGCTCTTCGCAGCTCGATTCCGTTGCTAAGACCGGAATCCCCTCTGATGACCTTAGAGTCAGTCCCCACCCCGATGCTGATGCCGAACTGGCCGGAATAAGTAAGGGACCGGGTTCCGCTGCAGTCCCTGTGATCGCCACTCCGCAGACTATATCCCTGGCTCCAGCCAATGTTGCACTCGCCTTTAATGGACTCACACATCGCGACCAACGATTTGCTGGCACTGCGGCCTACGCGAATTCCCAGTTCAGCACAGAGCCTCCCGACGCTGGTTTGGCGGTCGGAAACGGCTTCGTACTTCAAACGGTGAACGCTGCCCTGGCAATTTACGATGCAAGTACGGGAGTACTTCGGCAGGGACCAACGGCGCTGAATCAGTTCTTCCACCTGAAACCGGAGATCACGCGATCCTCAGGAATCTATGGCGATTTCACCAGCGATCCGCGTGCTTACTACGACGCTCAGTTGCAGCGCTGGTTTGTGAGCGTGGTCGTCATTACGACGAACCCTCAGACTGGAGACTTGTCGGCTCCCAGCGGCTTGCTGCTCGCTGTCTCTGAGACGAACGATCCCACTCAATCGTGGAAGATCTATGGCATCGATACCACGAGCCATGGCTCAGAGGGTTGCCCCTGCTTCGGTGATCAGCCGGTGATCGGCGCGGATGCGCATGGCCTCTTCATCAGCACAAACGCCTTCAGTTTGCATGAAGGCTTCGCAGGCGTTCAAATCTATGCACTTTCGAAACAGCTTCTTGCTGGCGGCGCGCTGCCCACCGTCGTGCACTGGAACAGTCCGAAACTGCCTGGCGGGTTTGCTTTCAGTCTGCAACCCTCGATCCGTTCGTCCTTTATGTCTGACGGTTCGGCCAATGGCGTCGAATACTTCACCAGCGTTGCGGATATTCGGAACATGCTTGATCGGCGTGTAGCCGTTTGGGCGATCACGAATACGGCCTCTCTAGCCAACGAGGTCCCCCTTCTAAAACTTAAAACTGCGATCATAGGAACTCAGCCCTTCGGCGTACCACCCGACGCGCTTCAGAAAGTGGGGGAAACGCGATTGGGGAGTCTTCTCTCGGAAAAGACCGAATACATATCGACAAACGACCAGCGCCTGCAGCAGGCGGTATTTGCTGGCGGCAATCTATGGTCGACGCTAACGACGATGGTTGCGGTCGGTGATGATCCGAGCCCACGCGCCGGAATCGCCTATTTCGTACTCCGTCCTTCAGTGTCAGCCGGCGGGGCGGTTCGCGTGGAGCTCGTCACGCAAGGCTACATTGCCGTTGCCAATGCCGATCTCTTCTATCCCGCCATTGCAGTTCGTTCGAATGGAGAAGGAGCGATTGCGTTTACCTTGAGCGGGAACGATTACTATCCCAGCGCGGCATTCACCACGCTCAACCGGAATGGTGCCGGGAATGTCCAGATCGTCGCCGCCGGCGCGGCCCCGAACGATGGTTTCAGCGGATACAAATACTTTGGCGGCGGTCCAGCGCGAACGGGAGATTACTCCGCCGCAACCGTAGACGAACATGGCTCGATTTGGATTGCCTCGGAATACGTTCCCTCCGGTTCACGGACTTTGCTGGCGAACTGGGGAACGTTCATCGCGGAAATTCCACCGGCGAAGTGATTCTCATCGAGAGACTCTTGCTTACCGGCTTAATTGTTCAACCTTGGCTACGCTGGCGCGCAGCTCGTCCACAATCTCCCGAGCGGTCTGGCGCGCGCGATCTTCCTGATTCGGTTCAAAGGAAATGGCCCCCACCCGGGCGTGACCTCCGCCGCCGTAACGTTCGCAGATTACAGCCAGGTTCAACATATCCTGCGGACGCATTGTGGTCCAAGGATTGGACCCTACCGACACCTTGGTGCGGAACGAACTCTTGCTGAGGCCAACGCTGTAGGTGGAATCAGGGTGCAGATAGTAAGGCACAAACTTGTTGTAACCCTCGAGATCGTAGTCCATTACGTCGAAGAAGATCGTCCCTTGTTTGCATTCCGACCGCTGTTTCATGATCTCGATAGAACGCTCGTGCCGTTCCATCAGTGGGGGAACCAACGGCGCTACCAATGGATCTTCAATGATGTCAGCCAGCGACTTGTACGCTAGCAACGGAATCAGGCGCGGCGTGAAGTTCTTGTCTTGAGTCGACTCCACGACCATTGTGAGCTTCATCGCGGGCTGCTTCATTTCCACTGCTGTCTTCGCATCTTTGTACTGCGCGCCATCGACGATATCGGCCCACTCAATGAGCTCCGCGACCGGCGCGGGATTGAATCCAAAACGGTTCTCGGCAATCGTGGCTAAGAACTTTGTGCAAGACTTGAAGTCTGGGTCATAAAACTTCTTATTGCTCTGATTGTGCAGGAAGTGTTCATGATCTTCGGGACTGAGAAATGCGCTCTGGTGATGATCGAACCACCAGGTAATTTTTGGTGATGCTGAGTACTTGAAATCGACAATTGCGTTCTCGTCTCCCGTGAACTCCGTCTCATCGAATAGCGATCCCGCACGATGCAGAAGGCCGACGTATTCAAAGGTCGCGTTGTCTCGGATCCGCTCAGAGTAGAAGCGGGAAAACAATGCGGCGGAAGCCGTTCCGTCGAAACACTTGTCGTGAAAGAAAACCCGGACCTTCAAAATGGCTCCCTGTAGTTAATTGCCTACTTCTGGCTCGCGCTCTCCGCCGTGAACCTCAGAGTCCGGGCTCTAGGAGGGAAAGCTAATTATCTTGCCATGCAAACGGCAGGGATTCAAGGAGACTTCGTCTGCTCTAAACAAGGCGGCGACCAGTCTTTTTACGACAGTCCTCGCACACGCCATAGATCTGGAAGGTATGTCGCGTAGTCTCGTAGTGATGCTTGCGACCGATCTCTTGCTCCAAACGGTCGACTTCAGGGGAGAAAAACTCGACTGAGCCTCCACAATCAGTACAGACCATATGGTGATGGCTGCGGCGGTTATGCTGGTGCTCATAGCGGGCTATGCCATCGTGAAACGCAACTTCACTCGCAAGTCCGCATTCCGCCAGAAGCTTCAGCGTGCGATAGACGGTGGTGAACCCGATGCGCGCATCGCGCTTGCGAACCAGTTGGTGAAGCTGCTCGGTGGATAAATGTTCGTGAGTCTCGAGAAACGTTAGCAGAATGGTGTCGCGCTGCTCCGTCTGCTTCAAACCGACTCGTTTTAAGTGCTGATGAAAGCGATCCTGGGCCTCACGCAGAGACTCTCGCGAGATCGAGATGTGGTCATCAATACGCTTTTGAAGCATCCGAATCGCCTAGACGCAGAACTACTTCAGCATAACATTAAAGCTCATTTTCACTTCCTAGGACGGAGCAATGGACAGCAGTTAAGGCTGGATGAATTTCTCCCTTTTCGACCTTATGTTTCCCCGTATACCCGCGTCTTCGTGGTGAGATTGTTCGTCTAGAATCGAAGTACATGGCAACTACCACACTGGCACCTCCCAAGAAGCAAACAGGAAACGTCATTCTCCGGTCTTTCATCGCTGTCGGGGCTCTTGTTGTGCTGGCATTTGGGGCAATTGCACTGTGGATTTATTCCGTCGGACGCCGCGAGCTACCCCAAGTGGATGGAACCATCACAGTGCGCGGCCTCTCGGGCCCAGTCTCCGTGGTCCGCGACAAGTTAGGAGTACCGCACATTCGGGCGGCTTCGTACGACGATCTCTTCTTTGCCCAGGGCTTCGTAACTGCGCAGGATCGCTTGTGGCAAATGGATATCTCGCGCCGCTATGCCGCGGGAACGCTTGCCGAACTACTCGGTCCCGCCCTTCTAAGACACGATCGCCAACAACGATACCTTCAAATCCGTGCAGCCTGCGAACGAGCCGTTGCCAAACTCGATCCTCAACAGCGTCACTTCCTGGAAATGTACGCGCAAGGAGTGAACGCGTTCATCGCCCATACGCGCGAAAATCTGCCTTTGGAATTCAAAATCTTGCGTTACTCACCTGCTCCTTGGCGTATCGAGGACTCGCTCCTGATCGGGGCCAATATGGACCAGATGCTCAACACGCAGTATGACCTCGAACTCAAACGAGAGAAGGTGGTGCGCCACCTAAAGCCGGAGGAGATGGCCGATCTTTATCCGAATACCTCCTGGCGCGACCTTCCGCCAGCAAAACAGGCGAATCCCGCCATCCAGGATGAGCAGGCCCCAGCCAAACGGAATTCCAATTCGGATGAAGATGAAGACGACGCTGCGCCGACTAAAACCTCTTCACTGGCGACTGCATTCGATCGAACTTCCTGCGATCTGTGCGTGCCGGGATCGAACAACTGGGTAGTATCTGGCGCGCACACCGCGAGCGGGAAACCGCTACTTGCGAATGACATGCACATCGAGCATTCTGTTCCGGACATTTGGTACGAAGCTCAGCTGACTAAAGGCGATGGTCAGGATTATGACGTCGAGGGAGTCACTCTGCCCGGACTGCCTTTCGTTATCGTGGGACACAATCGACACATCGCATGGGGATTCACGAACCTTGGTCCTGATGTGCAAGATCTCTTCGTTGAACAGTTCAACTCTGCCGGTGAAGTCGCTGCGCCCAACGGCTGGCGGACTCCGCAGAAGACGCACGAAGTCATTCATGTAAAAGGTAAACCCGATGACGTCTTCGACGTAATCGTCACACGACACGGACCTGTAATCACACCCATCCTGAAAGGTGAGGATCGGCAGCTTGCTTTGCAGTGGACGATCTACGACTCTGAAACGCTCGGAATTCCCTTTTTAGAAATCAATGCTGCACGAAACTGGCAGGAGTTCCGCAGCGCATTCTCCAGGTTTGGCGGGCCCTCACAAAACGTGGTTTACGCGGACACAGATGGTCATATCGGATATCAGGCGACAGGCAAGATTCCGGTGCGCGCCTCGGGAGATGGAATGCTTCCCCAGTCAGGAGCCGACGCCATCCATGACTGGACCGGCTACGTGCCCTTCGATCAGCTTCCCAGCGTATACGACCCGCCATCCGGGATCCTTGCTACTGCAAATGGGCGCATCACACCGGACGGGTATCCGCGTCTACTGGCAAATGTTTGGTGGGCGCCGTATCGCACTTCTCGCATCTTTCATTTGTTGTCGCAGGGCGACAAGTTTAAGCCAGCAGACATGCTCACGGTCCAGACGGACATCACGTCGGAACTCGAGCGCTTTTTCTCAGACCGCTTTGTGTACGCAATCGATCATTCCAAAAATGCATCGCAGCGTGTGCACCAGGCAGCAGAGATCATGCGAGGCTGGGATGGGCGCATGGAGAAGGAGAGCGCCGCCGCTACACTTGCATATTGGAGCCGGCGCAATTTGATGAAGTTGCTGCTGACTCCCAAAATGGGCGACGATTTCGCGAACTATGACTGGGGATTATCTGGGCCAGCGCTTGAGAACATCATCACTCACCGGCCGCCCCGTTGGTTACCGCAGGGCTGCGCTTCATATGACGACGTCTTTGTAGCCGCCGTGCAGAAGACCGTTGACTCCGAGCGGGCACCAAGGGATCTGAAGAATTGGCACTGGGGTAGTCAGCTCCCGGTTGAAGTCCAACATCCTCTCTTCGGCGCCATTCCTGTGTTAAGCCACCTCAGCGGCACTGGATCTCATCTTCAGTCGGGAAGCGGTAGTACTGTGAAGCAAGTAGGCACGACCTTCGGTCCCTCAGAGAGATTGACTGTGGATTTTTCCAACTTGGATAAGTCGACTTTGAACATCGTGATCGGGCAGTCAGGACACCTGTTAAGCCCACATTACAAGGATCAATTCTCAGCATGGTATGAGGGTTCAACTTTTCCATTACCGTTTACGGAGGCTGCCGTAAACGAAAACGCCGGGCACCGGCTCGCGCTTCAGCCGCAGTAAGTCCTTGCTAGTGCGCGGAGAGTCGACTTTGTTTTAAGCTTAGAGAACGCAATGGAACTGCTGCTGAATCTCGTCTGGGTCGCGACCGCCTCCATGGCGATGGGGGCTTGGGTTGCGTGGCGCCGGAGTTCAGATTCGGATGCTGTCCCCAAGATGTTGCGCGGCGCAATGGTAGTAGTGTGCGTTCTCGCGCTGCTCTTCCCCGTGATCTCCATTAGTGACGATCTCTCTCAAACTCCCGGGCTGGCAGAGAGTAGCCGACTGCAAGACGCTCTCAAAGCTGCTGAGCTCCGGGGTATTTATCACCTGGCAGTAACGCTGCCCGCGATTCTGTTGTTGTCGCTACAACCAACGTTTCACGCCCTACCGAAAGAGTACGTGCGCGCCGCACGATTGAGTCTTCGCGAAGTCTTCTGGTCCCCGTCCATCGAAAAGCGCCCTCCCCCATCACTCGCCTAGCACTTCTCTTTACGCAGTAAACCTTCAACCACATTCTTGATCGAGACGGAGCCATGAGGCCTTTAGCCTTACGACTTTTTCAATTCGTGTTGTTTCTGTTTGCGTGGTCCTGCTTTGCGTGGCAGACGACTCCGCCCGCTCTGCCCCCCCCAGCCATTCCGCACGCGCTGAGTCTGTTTGAAGCCGAGCAACTTCTGGTGCAGCGCAGCCTCCTCCTTTCTGCCAGCCGTTCTCAGCTAGCAGCAAGTGAGGCAGGTCGGCGAATCGCTGGCTTCAAGCCGAATCCGCAATTGCAGATCGGAATGGAACAGGTTCCCTTCCAGTCCCCCGTTCCGGACAGCGTTCCCAGATTCTTTGCCACTAACGGGAACGCAGGAGCCAATCCGGTCTATACCGCGCAATTCGGCAAGCTGTTTGAGCGTGGTGGGAAGCGCGAGATGCGTATGCGCCAGGCGGATGCTCAAGTTGGAGTAGCGTCGGCCCAAATCGAAGACACGTTGCGCACACAACGTTTTGCTTTGCGCCAGGCGTTCGGGAATGCCTTGTTGGCACGCGACAATCTCCGACTCGCCGCCGAGATCGATGCGCAGTATGCCAAAACCGAAGACCTTACAGCTGTACGTGTTAAGGCGGGCGATCTCCCTGGAATTGAACTCTATCGACTGCAAGCGGGAAGGTTGCAGTTCCAGCAGGCTGTTATTGACGCGCAAAGCTCATACGAACAAGCTACGCGGGACGTTCTCAGCGTGTTGAGCGGGCGAAGCGAGGATGTCTTGCCGGTTAGTGGTCGCTCATCCTCCACAGAACCTGCAAGCGATCTGCTTCAGTCCGCGCCTCTGCTTGTGGTCGGTGAGTTTTCCGACACAAGTGTTTCCGAAGCCCTTGAGCAATTGAAGATCCTCGCACGCACAGAGCGCTCAGACTTGAAGGTGGCGAAAGCCAACTTACAGGCTGCCGAGTACGGCGTGCGCCTGGCGCAGGCACAGCGATCCCCTGACATCAACGTGGCAACGGAATATCAACGCGTCGGCGATGACGACACGCTCGGCATCGTCACGCAAATCCCGCTGTTTCTCTACAACAAGGGCAAAGCAGGCGTGGAGCAAGCTCAGGCAGCACGAGCTGTTGCAGAAGCCCAACTCCATCAACTCGAAGTACAAGTCGCTACCGACGTCGAAAAGGCGTACCAGGCGTATCTAGCCGCCAGACGATCGGTCTCCCTCTATAGCGGGGAAAACCTGATGCAGGTGCAGAAGGTTCGCGAAATCATCGAATTCAGCTATCAGCACGGGGCGGCCACGTTGCTCGAGCTTCTCGATGCCGAACGCACTGTGCGACAAGCGACCTCCGCCTACAACCAGGCTCGGGCGAGCTACCAATTGAGCATCTGGCAGCTCGACTCCGCAGTCGGAAGAGATTTGCAATGAGAAATCAGGAACAAGTCAATGCCAGGCCGACGAAGACTCAGTCAGCATCTGCCGTTGCGATGACACTCCGCGGCATCGTAAGCGATCAACGTCGTTTGTTCGGACTAGCGATCATCGTGGTTTCCTTAGCTGGGTGGTCCGGCTGCCACAGCGACGCCAAACCACAGACAGCGGACCCACAACAGAATCCGTTACGTTTCGAGACCGTTAGCTTGCACTCCGTCCAGAACGACGTGGCAATTCCAGCGAAGGTCCAAGCGGAACCCCAGCGCTTAGTGCACGTTTATCCCCCAGTAAGCGGACGTTTGTTGTTGTTGAATGTGCGTCCCGGCGACGTTGTGCAACAGGGACAGGCAATCGCGATCATCGAAAGCAGCGACGCTGCGAGCGCCCTCTCGGACTACGAGAAATCAAAGATCGAAGCGTCGCGATCTCATCAATCCGAACAACGCGCGGCGTTGCTGCTGCAGCATGAGGCGATGTCTCAGAAAGATTACGAGGACATCAAGGCACAAGCCGAATCAGCGCAGGCTGATCTGGCGCGCACAGAACAACGGCTGCGCATGCTCGGCCTGAACAGCGGGAGCGTTTCAGACCAGGTAACTGTCAAAGCACCGCGCAGTGGAGTAGTGCTTGAAATCGGCGCGGCCAACGGTGAACTCTCTAAGTCGTTGGATAACGCCTCTTCCATCGCCACGATCGCAGACCTGAGCTCAGTATGGATCGTGGGCGATGTCTACGAGAAGGACGTCGCTCTCGCGTCTCGTCGAACTCCGGCCGTCATCACCTTCTCCGCGCTGCCAAACGCCGAGTATCGGGGAACTATTTCCAATGTTTCCGACGTGCTTGATCCAACGACGCGCTCGCTGAAGATCCGTGTAGTTTTGCCGAATGAAGGACACAAACTGAAGCCGGAAATGTTCGCCACCATCCATGTAATCGGATCCAAGCAAGAACTGATGACGGTGCCCACGACAGCCGTGTTGCACGAGGGCAACACCAGTTTCGTGGTGGTGAAAAAAGGAGACGGCAATTACGAAAAACGGATCGTCACAGTCGTTAATTCGCAGGGCGACAAGACCGAAATTGCCGCTGGCCTCCAGCCAGGTGAAACGATTGTGACGGTCGGCGCGGAGTTGCTGCGCGAGTCTGGAACGGGAAGCTAATGCAAGCTCTTGTCCTAGCTCTTCTTCGCTATCGCACTCTCGTATTGATCGGGCTTGCCGCCTGGATTGCCCTCGGCATTTGGGGGTTCGTTCAACTCGACATCGAAGCGTATCCCGATCCATCGCCCCCGCTGGTGGAGATCATTACCCAGAATCCAGCCTGGTCAGCTGAAGAGATGGAGCAGCAAATCACCGTACCGCTCGAAACGATTCTCAACGGCATGCCTCACCTCGACTACGTGCGCTCGATCAGCATATTTGGTCTCAGCGATGTAAAGCTGTACTTCGATTTCAAGAGCGACTACTTCTACGACCGCCAGGAAGTTCTCAATCGTCTTCAGACGCTAACATTGCCGAATGGCGTTCAGCCTCAGCTCTCTCCCTGGTCCCCAATCGGTGAGATCAGCCGGTATCAACTCACGGGCTCCAGGTACAGCCTCAACGATTTGAAGGCTACCCAGGATTGGCTGGTGCGGCGCGAGTTGAAGCAAGTGCCCGGAGTTATTGATATCACTACATTCGGTGGTACGACAAAGCAGTATCAGGCGGAGGTGGACCCGAACAAGCTGCTGGCTATGAACGTCACCCTTCCGCAGGTTCTAACCGCAGTGAGTTCTAGCAATGCCAATGCCGGCGGGAACTACATAACCCTCGGCAGTCAGAGCGTGAATGTTCGCGGAATTGGCCTTCTGCACAACCTCGACGAGATCCGCAAGATCGTCGTCACCCAACGCAATGGCGCTCCGGTCCTGCTCGGAGACGTTGCCGACGTTCACGAAGGCTACCAGCAAAGGTTGGGCAGAGTCGGAGTGGATCGAGACAACGACGCAGTGGAAGGTATCGTTTTATTGCAGCGCGCTGAAGAGTCATTACCCGCTTTGAAGGCGTTGAATCAAAAAATTGAGCGACTCAATCACGGGCTATTGCCAAGTGGCATGCAGATCAGGCGACTCTATGACCGCACGCGGCTCATTCATGTCACCACCGCAACGGTTCGCCATGTTGTGCTCACCGGACTAGTCCTTGTAATTGTTCTCTTGCTGGTCATGTTGGGAGACATCCGCCTAACGCTCATTACAGCTCTGACGATCCCTGTCGCGATACTTTCCGCATTCGGTTTGATGGTGCTCACTGGCCGCTCTGCGAACCTGATTTCCATCGGCGCAATCGACTTTGGCATTCTCGTCGATTCGTCGATTGTGGTTCTCGAAGGAATCTATCGAACTCTCGGCGCGCGCCTCGAAGGTGAATCGGCGAACAGCTTGATTGCCCGCGCGACGGCGCGAGCCTCCCGTCCTGTCCTGTTTGCAACCATCATCATCCTCGTGGCCTTCATCCCGCTGTTCACCATGCAGGGCGTGCCGGGAAAAATCTTTTCGCCGATGTCCGTAACGTACGGATTTGCCCTCACTGGAGCATTAATTTTTGCGCTGCTATTTGCTCCAGTACTCGCCTCATTCGAGGGCAGTCGCCAGTCTGGACACACGCATCAGGAAACGCGCGTGAGTAACTGGTTTCGCGAGCGTTACGACTACGGTCTGTTGTGGACACTACGACACGCTCGCGTTGTCTTCGTCATCTCCGCACTTTTTCTGGGAACCTCCTTGATCGCCTTCTTTTTTGTCGGTGGGGAGTTCATGCCTGCGTTAGAAGAAGGCAATTTGTGGATTCGTGCGACCCTCCCCCAAGATATTTCCCTGGAACGTGCTTCCGATCTCGCGCAGCATTTCGCGTCGGAAATCCGTGCCTTCCCGGAAGTAACACAGACGATCTTTCAGGTCGGACGGCCAGACGACGGAACTGACGTAAGCGGTTTCAACAACGTAGAAATTTCCGTCGACCTAAAACCTGCGGCCGAGTGGCCAAGCGGGGTTTCAAAGCCCGATCTCATCGCGCAAATGCAGAAACGCCTTGCGATTTACCCGGGCGTAGACTTCAACTTCTCGCAAAACATTCAAGACAATGTTGAAGAGGCGATGTCGGGAGTGAAGGGCGAGAACTCGCTCAAGCTTTTTGGCGATGACTTCGACGTGCTCACCGAGAAAGCGGAGCAGATCGCCAAGATCATGGCGCAAGTGCGCGGCGTTCAAGACATTGGCGTCTTCCAGGTGAATGGCCAACCCAACCTCATCATTTCTGTTGACCGGAGCAGGGCCGCCCGGTACGGAATCCTGCCGGCGGACGTAAATGCTGCGGTTCAGGCGACAATTGGAGGCAGTCCAGTAACGCAGGTTATCGAAGGCGATCGGCGTTTCGACATGAGTGTGCGCTACTTGCCTCAGTATCGCGAGTCTCCCGAATCGATCAAGAACATCTTGCTACCTGCGCCCGACGGCTCCCGAGTTCCCTTGGCACAGGTTGCAGACGTATACCTGAAGCAAGGGGCATTCCAGATTTATCGCGAAAACGACAAGCGTTATATCCCGGTGAAGTTCAGCGTACGCGGTCGTGATCTCGCGGGTACCGTTCAGGAACTCCAAGACGGGATTCAACACGAAGTAACGCTTCCTCAAGGCTATTCCTACGAATGGGCCGGAGAATTCGACAGCCTGCGCAAGGAACAGAAGAGACTCAGTCTGATCATTCCCATCAGCCTGGTCTTGATTCTCGTTCTACTCTTCGTTCAGTTTCATAGTTGGCGAGACTCGCTGATTGTCATGGCAACCCTTCCGTTCGCCATCACCGGCGGAATCTGGTCTCTTCTGGTCTCGCGTACTCCGTTCAGCATCTCGGCAGCGGTCGGATTTACTTCGCTCATCGGCGTAGCCACTCTGGGTGCAGTAGTATTTCTCGCCGGGGTTCGCCGCGCACAACTTGAGTCAGGGAATGAACGCGGACTCGAGGAAGGATGCCGCGAAGAGATGCGACCAGTGCTGATGGCCTGCATGGCTGCTGGTCTCGGATTGCTGCCAGCCGCGACCTCTTCCGCAATCGGAGCGCAGGCACAACAACCGCTGGCCCGAGTCGTAGTCGGTGGAATGCTAACCACCGTGCTCGCAGTACTGTTTGTTCTTCCTCTATTCGCAAGACGTCGGCCGGGCTTACGACTTGATGAAGTACCGTCTGCTCCCGAACCGGAAGAACTGCGGGTGTAAACTTCTGGCCATTCAGGAACTTGCACCACTGGTTCCTTGCAAGGCTCATATAAGTAAGCTTTTACTTACTTTCTTGAATCTCCTGTTCGCCCCATGGAATCCAACGCCTTTGTAATGCCCCTGGATAACGCTGTCAGGGCGGAGTTAGGCCCGTTGACGGGGAAAATCGTACCGGCCATTCGAGCATCTATTTAAGTCTGCACTCCGCTCATTCTGAGCTCGAAGTTTTCGGCGCAGATCATTGAGATCACGCTCCTTGGAGGGAGAATGAAAGGGTCAGGTTCTATTCGGCAAGTTGTTAGAGCCGACCATTGCTTCGCTGTCTTACTGGTTGTCCTTATCAGCACCGACATTCTCCACGCTCAGCTTGGCCAGCAACCTCCGCCGCCGGTCACTCAGGCAGGCACCGTTCAGAGCACCATCTCCTCAACTCCAGTGTCGTCTGGGACCCCGTCCGGAACCTCGTCGGATCCCTTCAGCGGCAGCGTCATCACGGAGAAGGCGACTGACCAGGTCATTTCGATCTCCCTCAAAGACGCCATCAATCGTGGCCTGAAATCGAACTTAGGTGCGCTGCTGACGGAGCAAGGAATCACCGGAGCTCGCGCCCAGCGCTGGCGCGCCTTGCAGAGCATGTTGCCCGACGTCACGGCAAAAGTTGGCGAGAACGTCCAGCAGGTAAACCTAGCTGCAGCTGGAATCCGATTTCCCGGAGTCCCGGGGGTAATCGGACCGTTCTCGAACTTTGACGTACGGGGCTATCTCAGTGCGAATGCCGGGCTCACGCAATACGAGAGCATCCGCTCATCGGTTGAGAACCTGAAGGCAGCGCAGCTCTCCTATCAAAACGCGTTGGAACTCGTGGTGTACTCGGTGAGCAACGCGTATCTTCAGGTGCTCACCGCCGGCACAAATGTATTGAACGCGCAAGCCCAAGTAAAAACCGCGCAGGCGACTTTGGACCAGGCTCGGCAGATGCATCAGGCGGGCGTCAGCGCCAAAATCGATGAGCTACGGGCGTCTGTGGACTTGCAGGCACGAGAACAGGATCTGATCGTCGCGCAGAACAATCTGGACAAGTCCAGAATCGCCTTTGCTCGAACCATCGGATTATCCCTTGAACAGAAGTACGAGCTCGGGGACACGCTGCAATTCATTCAAGCTCCGCCGATGACTCAGGATGAGGCTCTGCATCGCGCACTGCAAAGCCGCTTCGACTACCGACAGGCGCAGGCGCAGGTGCGTGCTGCGGAGCTATCAGAGCGCGCGGCCCGATTCGAGCGCCTGCCAAGTCTTTCGTTCAACGGAAACTACGGCGATATCGGTATCAGCCCGGGGACCTCACATGGGACCTTTGTTGCAGCCGGAGCCATTCAGGTTCCCGTCTTTGAAGAAGGCCGCATTCGTGGAGACATTTACCAGGCTCAAGCCAATCTGAAGCAGAACAGGGATCAGCTTGCCGATCTCGAAGGTCGCATTAACGCAGAGATCCGAACGGCCTTCCTGGACATCAACGCCGCTTCTCAGCAAGTTCAACTAGCAGACTCCACGGTGAAACTGGCGGAGGAAACGCTTTCAGAAGCGCGCGAGAGATTCGCCGCCGGCGTAACCGACAACCTCGAAGTTGTGCAGGCTCAGGGCTCGCTCGTGAACGCACAGAATCAGTATGTTTCGAGCCTCTATGTTCATAATCTGGCAAAGCTCACATTGGCTCGCGTGGTCGGCGAAGCCCGGCAGAACGCCGCAACCTATCTCGGAGGAAAGTGATGGCTGCAACTCAAGACAAACCGCTAGAGACGATTGAGGAACAAAACCGCTCCCAAGATGGCGAGAGCGCCCGCCGGTTGCAAGCCGTCGAGAGTCCAGCGCGGCCGATCCAGGCTGCGGAGGATCAGGAGAAGTCACGAGAAGAAGAGGAAGTGGCCGCGCGGACTTCGCAGCGCAAGAATTGGCTTAAGAAGGTCGCGCCTCTGGTTGTGGTGGTCGCCCTAGTGGGCGCGCTGCTTTGGTGGCTGCACGCCCGCGAGTACGAGGACACGGATGATGCCCAGGTCGACGCTCACATCAGCCAGATCGGGTCGCGCGTTGCCGGCTACGTCACGGCCGTGAACGTGGAAGACAACCAGGAAGTTCAAGCCGGACAAGTGTTGGTCGAGATTGATCCCCGCGACTACCAGGTGGCGCTCAACCGCGCCAAGGCGGAACTCGCCGACTCGCAAGCACAGGCTGTTGCGGCGAACTATAACGTGCCCATCACATCGGTGGCGACCAAGAGCCAAATTGAGTCAGCAGAGGCCGATGTTAGAAATTCTCAGTCCGCCGTTGCCGCCGCTCACAAGAATCTCGATGCTGCGCGCGCGAAGGTGCAGGCTGCCCTTGCTAATAACGTGAAAGCCCAAAACGACGTGCAGCGCTACAAAGGCCTAGTCGAGCGGGACGTAATTTCAAAACAACAATACGACGCTGCGGTGGCAACGGCTGAAAGCACATCAGCGGACGTTCAAAGCTCGCAAGACAACGTGGTAGCAGCGCAGGAGGCGGTTACCCAAGCCGAAGCTCGGGTGGTGCAGGCGCAAGCCAACCTGCGGAACGCAGGAACCGGTCCCCGACAGGTGAGCGTAACCCAGGCACGCGCAAACTCAGCTCAATCGACGGCAGCGAAGAATCAGGCGGAGTTAGAGCAGGCCCAATTAAACCTTCAATACACCAAGATCTTCGCGCCGAGTCACGGAGTGATAGGCCATCGCACGGCCGAAGTGGGACAGTACGTTCAGCCCGGACAGGCACTGATGTCGCTCGTCGATATCGACAATGTCTGGATCACGGCAAACTTTAAAGAAACCCAACTTCGACACATGCAAGCGGGACAGCCGGTTGAAATCAAGGTTGACGCCAGCGGACGCAAGTACAAAGGCAAGGTTCTCGCCATTGGTGGAGCAAGCGGATCCCGCTTCAGTTTGTTTCCTCCAGAGAACGCCACTGGGAACTACGTGAAAGTGGTGCAGCGAATCCCGGTACGAATTCTGCTCGACCCTGACCAGAATCAGGATCATTCCCTGCGGCCAGGCATGTCGGTCGAACCGAACGTGAAGGTCCGCTAGCACCTTGCACTTTGTTGTTTACTCGAGCTGTCTTGACTGCCTTAGGGAGGGGCACGGATTTATCCGTGCCGTTATGGAAGCACTTTTTTCCTTGATGAATTCAGCCGGCTTCAGCCGCGGCCGAAGCCGTTGACAAAGAGGAGATATGTAATAAGGGCCTTATTCCAGCACGGATAGAATCCGTGCCCCTCCCTAGATCGGCCTAGATCAATTGTGGAACTTCCGTAGTCATTATGGGCACAACCACGCAGAATCTCGAAGTCAGGGAATTCGCTGCGGTCGCAACGCATGCTGAGTGGCGTCCCCGGCACAATCCCTGGGCGATTGCTCTTACCGTCACGATGGCAACGTTCATGGAGGTGCTCGATACGAGCATCGCCAACGTCGCGCTGCCGCACATTGCCGGCAGCCTGTCCGCGGGAACAGACGAGAGCACCTGGGTGCTCACCTCTTATCTAGTCTCCAACGCAGTAGTGCTGCCGATCAGCGGATGGGCATCAGACCTTATGGGACGCAAGCGTTTCTACATGACTTGCGTCACATTGTTCGGCCTCAGTTCCCTGCTCTGCGGTCTTGCTCCCAGTCTTCCGTTGCTGATTTTCTTTCGCGTACTGCAAGGCGTAGGAGGCGGCGGACTGGCTCCCAGCGAGCAAGCCATCCTCGCTGACACGTTTGAGCCGAGGAAGCGTGGCGTAGCGTTTGCCGTCTACGGCATGGCCGTCGTGCTCGCGCCAGCGATAGGTCCGACTCTCGGTGGCTGGATCACCGACAACTACGATTGGCGCTGGATTTTCTTCATCAATGTTCCCGTCGCAGTCGTCTCGTTGTTCCTGACCAACCGACTTGTCGAAGATCCGCCAGAACTAGCGCACAAGCGAAACTCAGGAATCAAGATCGATTACATCGGTCTGGCTTTGGTCGGAATTGGTCTCGGCGCCCTCCAAGTTGTTCTCGACAAGGGGCAGCGCGATGACTGGCTGCAATCCGATTTCATACTCACGTTTTCAATCGTCGCTGGAGTCGCCATCGTTGCCGCAGTGATCTGGGAGTACTTCCAAAAAGATCCCATCGTTGACGTACGTATGTTCAAAAACCGCAACTTTGCGCTCGCCTTTGTCATGATGACCATGCTGGGCTTTGCGCTGTTCGGTACCACGGTGCTCATTCCGCAGTACCTCCAGACTTTGCTTGGATACACCGCCCAGCGTGCAGGAATGGCGCTCTCTCCCGGCGGGCTTACCGTGATGGCCCTCATGCCGCTCGTAGGCTTCCTGGTGTCGAATTACGACGCGCGTTGGCTGATTGCCATTGGATTCCTTGGCTGCTCTGCTGCCCTGTTCCACATGATGGAGCTGAACCTCGGTTTGAGCTTCGGAGAGGCAGTGAAGCTCAGGATCTTCCAGGCGGCGGGCATTGCCTTCCTATTCGTACCCATCAATACGATGTCCTACGTTGGTGTGCCGCGGGGAAAGAATAACCAGGTGTCAGGCATGGTGAATCTGGCGCGAAACGTAGGTGGAAGCGTCGGTATATCCATCATTGAAACCATGCTGGACCGGCGCTCACAGAAGCACCAGAGCGACCTGGCGTCGCATCTTACCAGTAGTAGTCCTGCATTCCAGAATCAGCTCTCAGCGATGACGAATGCAATGGTCCGCATGGGCTCAAGCGCGGCAGACGCGTCACAACGCGCCTACAGCACGGTCTACCAGCAGGTGCAGCGGCAGGCAGCTGCTCTGGCCTATAACGATGTGATCTTTGCCTTTGCGCTGGCTTGTGCCATCATGGTGCCACTCGCGTTCTTCATGCAAAAGAACAAGCCCGGCGCCGGCCCTGGAGGAATGCACTAGGCTAGTCGGACTGCACGCGAAGGTGCAGCTATGAATATTCGCAATATCACAATCGACCGAGAAGTCGGCTGTGGCGGCGTAGAGATCGCCGCTCACCTTGCCCGGCACTTGAACTGGAAGCTCATCGACAAGTGTCTGATCTTCGACATCGCCAAGATGGCAAATGTAGACGTCGAAGCGGTAAAGAAACTCGATGAACATCCCGATCCCCTCCTCACCCGCATGAGCCGGCTCTTCTGGGGAGGCGGGGCTGAACGCGGCATCGTGAACCCCGATTCCTTCGATTGCAAAAAGATGACTGAGCTAACGCGCTCAGTGTTCCTCAAAGCGGCAGACGAAGGGGAGCGCGTTATCGTCGGACGGGGTGCCCCTTATATCCTCGCGGGCCGGGAAGACACGTTTCATGTCTTTCTCTACGCGCCGCGAGACTACAAGATTAAGCGTGTGCGGAAGTACTGCACCTGCGATGATCACGCTGAACAAGTGATCGACACGGCAGACAAAGAACGCGCAGCCTTCATCCGCCAGCATTTCCATATCGACTGGCCGGAGCGGCATGTGTATCACCTGATGGTTAATACCGCTGCCGGAGAAGACGCCGTAGTGGACACGATCCTCCAGGCTAGTGCGCTCAACAAGGCGGAGCCCGCTCTGGTCTCATAACCCATTCCTGTTGCAGACGAGGGCTTTTCACCATAGACTCCCCGGATGCCAACACTCCGTCTGCTCCGGCTCTTTGCCGTTCCTGTCGTCTGTCTTTCGTCACTGGCAGCCCAGAAGTCGCCTGACCAATCGCCGAGCGGATCGCAGACCGTTGCCACACAAAATAATGGGAAAGATCTCGAGGGGAAGGTGCTCGATCTTGTGGTTCCCAACAATCTCGTCGTTGAAGGGCGCGACACGCGCGTTGCCCCGCTAAGCACTTCGCAAAAGTTTGGGCAGGTAGCAAAGAACTTCTTCAATCCGTTTACATTCGTCGGCACAGCCGTTCAATCCGGTATCGATCAGGCATCCGACATTCACGAGGGATACGGACAAGGAGCTGAGGGTTACGGCAAGCGGTACGGAGCCAATATCGCCGACACCGCAACCACTCAGTTTTTTGGCGTCGGTGTATATCCATCCATCTTTCACACCGATCCCCGCTATTACCGCATGGGGAACGAAGGCGTATTCTCGCGAGGCTGGTATGCCGCGACCCGCGTCTTTGTAACGCGTACCGATTCGGGACGACGGATCTTCAATGCTCCGGAGATTCTGGCCACGGCCACTGCCAGCGGCATAAGCCGTGCGTACTATCCGAGTGACGAACGCAATGCCGGTGACTTCGCATATTCAATGGGATCACAGATCGCATTTGATGCCGCATACAACCTGGCCAAGGAGTTCTGGCCAGACGTGCGCAGGCACGTTTTCAAGCACTAGACCCGCACGTTTCAGACGATCGATTAAGCCGACGAACCAGCTCGCGCAAATTGTCTTCCCTACCATCCACCAGCCCGTGAAAAGTAATGAAACTTAAGGCTGCACACCGGAATCTCTTTTGGGATATGCGGCTACAGCGAAATTGCAGCGGCTACCGGTGTCGAAAGACAATTCATGATGTGCGTTGTTACAGGGTTCCAGTATTGGCGCTCACTTTTCTCACACTGACGAGCCTCCAACTTTTCGCGCAAGACTCACTGCCCGGTGCTCCAGGTTCCGTTCTCATTGCCCAGCAGACGGAATCGGCCAGCCCACAATCAACTTCTCAGGCGCAGACCAGCACTCCGCCGGCCACTAAGTCCAGTGCACCGCCCACGGCTGATCCAGACCGCAAAGGAGTGCAGACGAAGCGCATTCTGGGCGTGATCCCCAACTATCGTTCGGTGAGCGCCGACACTGAGCTGCCGCCTCAGTCTTTCAAAGACAAATTTATGCTGGCAACAAAGGACAGCTTTGACTATTCCTCGTTCATTCTCGCCGGAGCGATTGCAGGCGTTGCCCAGGCACAAAACTCATATCCGGAATTCCACCAGGGTGCTGCTGGATACGGCCGCTACTACTGGCACGCATTTGCCGACCAGGCAGTCGGTAACTACATGACCGAGGCCATCGTGCCATCGTTCACTCGCGAAGATTCCCGCTACTACACGCTCGGCCATGGCAACGTTTTTCACCGGTCAGGCTACGCGGTGAGCCGATTGTTCATCACCCGGACCGATTCCGGCGGCAGAACCTTCAACGTGTCGGAAATTGGCGGCAATCTCGCCGGCGCGGCAATCTCTAACACGTATTATCCAAGCCATGAACGCACGTGGACGAAAACCCAGCAGAAGTGGTTCACTCAGGTTGGGCTTGATGGCGTATTCAATCTGTTCAAAGAATTCTGGCCCGACATTAACCGCGCCGTCTTCCATCAACGCTACTAACACTGGGTTGCATCTGCTAAGCTAGAGCGCGAGAAATCTCTACTGTCACTGTTGCGGTAACAAATTCGCAGTTTAGGACTCCTATCTGAAAACATAGCTGCGATGAGCGAACCAAAACAGGAAATCTGGCTAATGCGTCACGGGGAGACCGAGTGGTCCGCCTCAGGAGCGCACACCTCCCGCACTGATCTGCCTCTGCTTCCGAGCGGAATCAAACAAGCAGAAGAACTAAAGATAAAGCTTCATGGACGCAAGTTCGCGCTCGTGCTCGTAAGTCCTATGCAACGCGCGCGAGAAACATGCCGCCTCGCCGGCTATGCGGACCACGCAGAGATAATCGAGGATCTGATGGAATGGGATTACGGCCTCTATGAAGGCCGCAGCACCGCACAGATTCGCCAGGACCGCCCAAACTGGTCTCTGTGGCGTGACGGCGTGCTGCAAGGTGAGTCGGTCGACCACGTTGGGATGCGCGTGAAGCGCATCATCAACCGCTGCGCACAAGTCGACGGCGATGTGGCTCTCTTCGCCCACGGCCATGTGCTGCGCATTCTGACCGCCGTCTGGCTCGATCTTCCGCCCGCCGATGGAAAACTCTTCGCGTTAAACACGGCAACGATCAGCGTCCTGGGATACGAGCATGAGTACAAGGTCATCAGGCGCTGGAATTCGTCTAGCGTTTGAGTCCAGGCTATCTACAAGTAACAATGAGAATGCTCGGAACAGGAATAGTCGCGGTCCCGAGATTTTTCTGACTGGTGCTTCTAAGCCTCCGCACATAAATTTCTATCTACTTATCCACAGAAAATATTCCTGATAACCACATGGTTAACACGTCATACGGGAACGGAAGGCGCGAAACCGCTTTTTCTTAGGTTTACGCAAACTAAGAGCGGGTACTAAGTACATATAGGGATGAGACGGTCATTTCTTATCTAGTTACTAAGTCCTTAAACTTTTACTTGCCATCCGCTTCATCCCTCCCCTAAAGTTGCGCCTCCACTTCTTCGGTAACGCTAGCTGTCGTTACCCGGCCTCTCAAGACTGCTTTTTGGTCAAACTGCTGGGACACGCGCGTTGTACTCGCGCCACCGATTCCCTTCCTTGTGCCCCTTTTTTGGCACGCGCAGGCCACCGTTCTAAAGGCTCGTCCTCTGGCCACTGACTCGCGCGCGTCTTCGTACTCTCAACCTACTCGGGAAGGAACTAACTGATGAGAGACCACCTCAGAAGCTACTTGAGGTTCGTCGCCGCACTAGCGGTGGTGTGTCTGCTAGGCACGATGACATTTGTGCTGAGCCAGGGGAGCTCGCAAGCCCCAACCGGATTCAGCACCCCAACCCTGAACCAGAATCCCGGTTCGCAAAGCGTCAGCAATGGCTTTCCCGAACCGTCGGGAGACACCTTTGCCCAGGACCAGTCGGTTTTTGAAGAACAAGAGGGAGTCGACAACGGGCTTGGCCCGATTTACAACGCGCAAGCCTGTGTGAGTTGCCATCAGAATCCCGTGACCGGCGGAATCAGCCAGGTGACTGAATTGCGCGTCGGTCATAACGACGCCTTTGGCAACTTCGTAAATCCAAGCATCAACATCAACGATGGACAAAGCATCGTCCCCAATCGCTCGCTGGTGAATGACCGGGCCATCTGCGCGGAGGCCCAGGAACGCACGCCGGGAAGCGAATACATCCGAACCTTCCGGACCTCACTCAACACTCTGGGTGATGGTTTTGTTGAAGCCATCGACAGCAACACTCTGGCCGCGATTGCAAATAATCAGCCGTCACAAAGTGGTGGACGGATCGCCGGCGAGTTCGTCCGGGTGCCTGTTCTCGAGGCTCCTGGGCATATTCGCGGCGGACGCTTCGGATGGAAAAACCAGCAAGCCAGCCTGCTGTCCTTTTCAAGTGATGCCTACTTGAACGAACAGGGCATCTCAAATCGTCTAAACCCCACTGACACTACGACAGTCTGCAAGACGACTACTGATCCTGAAGACCACGCCGATAGTATTGGCATGGATGACATCGATCATTTCACGACATTCATGCGCGGCACCAAGGCCCCTCCGGTCGATTCCGTACTGCTTGCCACCAGTGACGCGCAGGCTGGACAACAGTTGTTCAGCGCCATTGGCTGCAACGTTTGCCATGTAACCTCAATCACGACCGCTCCTCCGGGCACCGTGATCAACGGCGGCGCCTTCACTGTTCCAGCCGCCTTAGGAAACAAGGTGATCCATCCCTATAGCGATTTCCTGCTGCATAACGTCGGCACAGGAGATGGCATCGTCCAGGACGGACCACCTGACACCGCTAACAAGATGCGCACAGCTCCGCTTTGGGGCGTTCGTACGCGCGATCGATTGATGCACGACGGCGAATCGCTCACTCGCAACGAGGCGATCTTGAGGCACGCTGGCGAAGCGACCTTCGTAATCAACAACTATCGGAGCCTGAGCACAAACCAAAAGAACCAACTGATTACGTTCCTCAACTCTCTGTAAGTAAGAGCGGATCGCGGCAGGTGGAGCAGATGCTCCGCCTGCCGGGAACGCGCGAGGCCCAAATGCGGATTTTCTACCTGACTGTCCTTGGGATTGCAGTTCTATTTTGGTCCTGCACGACGCGCACGACGTTGGAAGGACCCGTCGCCATCCGAGCGAGTGCCGATGGTTCTCAACCCGCGGCGCCAACGCACGTACATTCCTCGCCAACGACCGCAGTCGAGGTGAACGACGCATTGCATCGGATCTTTGCCGGTGCGGTCATCGCCACATCGCAAGGACATTCATTCACCACCGGCGACTTCAACGGCGACGGATCCGACGACCTCGCGGTTCTCGTGCATCCCACCGACTCAAAGCTGAAGACGCTTAACCATCCACTTGCCAATTGGACCATTCAGGATGCAACGCAGGCATTCGTTCCCCCGCCAAGCCAACGCGTAATATTTCTGCCGCCAAAACCGGAGCCACAGTCGGCGCGTTCCAAAGAGCTGTTGCTGGCAGTTATCCACGGTTACGGACCGAATGGCTGGCGCGATTCCAACTCGCAACAAGCCTACCTTGTACGCCATGCAGGAAGCGGACCGATTGAGACGCGGCCAGCGCCAGATCGTGTAGAGGGCGCTCCAGTCTCGATCGCGCATTCGGCGATTATTTTTGAGCCGTCCGGAACTCCGGGCTTCCTCTTTTGGACTGGATCGCAGTATGCGTGGCGCAGAGCTTCCAGTAACTGAGGGCGGCCTGACTTCTAGTTGTGGCACAGCCACCTCGGCTGTGACCCCGCCCAAGTTCAATAGCACCGGCACCACAAAGCCAAGGAATACGTTCAAGACCAAACGAACAAACTGAAATTTACTTAGCAAGACACGTCATCATCCTCGTCCCTGTACCTATCCCGCTCACTTCTTGCGACTCCGACCCACCCGCCTCCGTCTAAAATGGAATAGTCGCACAATGGCAGAAGCCCATCACGAAGAAGAGGTATTAGGCAAGGCTTACGACAGCCGTTTGATGAAGCGGCTGCTCACCTACCTCGCTCCGTATAAGTGGCAGACGATTCTCGCGCTCGTCGCTATTGTGCTCAAAGCGTTAGCCGACGTAATTGGCCCATACCTGACAAAGACCGCGGTCGATAAGTACTTGGCCAGCGGACCCGCCGGCAGCCGGCATTCGCTGCTTGACGCCTGGCTAAGCTCCAAGCCGCTCGTCGGAATCGGACAAATCGCAATCATCTACGTTACCGCGCTGCTGCTCAGCTTCGCATTCGAGTTCATCCAGACCTACTTCATGCAATGGACTGGACAGAAAGCGATGTTTGATCTGCGCAGCGAGATCTTCCGTCATCTGCAAAAGCTGCACATTGGATTTTTCGATCGCAATCCCGTCGGCCGTCTGGTGACTCGCGTCACCACGGATGTCGATGCGCTGAACGAGATGTTCACCGCCGGCGTGGTATCGATCTTCGAAGACGTCTTTGTCCTCGCCGGCATTGTCGTCATCATGCTGAAGATGAAATGGTGGCTGGCGCTCATCACCTTCGCCGTCCTGCCTCTCATCTTCTGGGCGACGATGATCTTCCGCCGCAAAGTGCGCGAGTCTTATCGGCGTATCCGCACCGCCATCGCTCGCATTAATGCGTACTTGCAGGAGCACATCAGCGGAATTGTCGTGCTCCAGCTTTTCAACCGCGAGCGGCGGGCATTCAAGAGCTTCGAGGAAGTAAACGCAATGCACATGGACGCGTTCAAAGACGCGATCATGGCGCACGCTATTTATTACCCGGTGGTCGAAATCCTCTCCGCGCTGGCGATCGCTTGCGTGATCTGGTTCGGCGGTGGGCAGGTCCTGCGCGGCGCAGTCTCGCTGGGAATCGTGGTCGCATTCATCCAATATGCGCAGCGCTTCTTCCGGCCAATTCAGGACTTAAGCGAAAAGTACAACATCCTTCAGTCGGCCATGGCTTCGAGTGAACGGATCTTCAAGCTGCTGGACACGCAAGCCGAAGTTGTAAGCCCGGCCACGCCGCGACATGTCGATGGCCCCGGTCGCATCGAGTTCGAGAATGTATGGTTCGCTTACAACCGTGTGCAGCCCAGGAAGGGCGATGGCAACGGGCAGCCTCACATCGAAACAGCACACGAGGCGCCCGCGGAGCCCGATTGGGTCCTGCGCAACGTATCTTTCACCATCAAGCCCGGGGAGACCGTGGCGATCGTTGGCCACACGGGCGCGGGCAAGACCACGATCATCTCGCTGCTATTGCGCTTCTACGACATTCAACGTGGCTCAATCCGCATCGATGGTGTGGATATTCGCGACATGGATCTCGCCGAGCTGCGTCGCCGCTATGGCGTCGTGCTCCAGGATCCGTTTCTTTTCTCCGGTACTGTAGCGGACAACATCCGCCTGGGTTCAAAATGGGTCACCGAGGAAATGGTGGAACAGGCGGCTGACCACGTAAACATCGGTGACTTCATCCGCTCCCTTTCCCAGGGGTTCAACGAGCCCGTGCGCGAACGAGGCAGCACACTCTCAACGGGACAGAAGCAGCTCATATCTTTTGCGCGCGCCCTGGCGCATCAGCCCAGGATTCTGATCCTCGACGAAGCTACCTCCAGCGTCGATACCGATACGGAACTCCGCGTCCGCGAAGCCCTCACGCGCATGGTCGAGGGCCGCACGTCGATCATCATCGCGCATCGTCTCTCCACCGTGCAGCGTGCCGACAAGATTATCGTCATGCACAAGTCGCAACTCCGCGAGATGGGATCGCACCAGGAGTTGCTATCTCAGCGTGGAATCTACTGGAAGCTCTATCAGCTCCAATACAAGGACCAGGAACTGCCCATAACTTCACCCAGCCTGATCGGCGGCGACGACTAGCCACGGCGGGATAGGCTCTCCCTCTAGAGTCGGATAGGCCGCTTTTTTCCACAGCGAGCAACGGTACAAACATTGACTCTCAGTAACAGTCGATGTACGAGGAAGGAAGGGGACACAAGCACTCGCGCAAGCTGCTGCTTCCAGGGAGAACGAAATTGGTCGAGCCTGATTGCCTCTGTTGTAAACCGAGAGACGCCGCCTGCCCGGGATCCTCCAAGCAGGCGGAACCAATGACGGTTTGGTCGTCCTTCTAGCTCGCTCGACGAATCTTATCTTCGTCGCTGTCGATGTCGTCGCGCCGGGCCCGGTAAATCTCCTCGCGCGGAATAACATCAGGCTCGCGCGGTGTGCGCAGGGTCGGATAGGTCTGATCGCTGTCCCTCGTGGCGCGATTTCTGCCGACAAGGGCCCCGATCAAAATCAGTACGACGAAGATTCCGAGAGCGGTCCAGAACCACTGGCTTCTTTCTCCAATTCCCGGATTGGTAGTGTTAATCGGGCTGTGTCCGGCGGCGGGATTGCTTCCAGTGTCGTCTCTCTTTATGCCGTTGTTGTCGGTGCTGTCTGCGGGATTCGTGTTGCCGGCCGCGGTGCCGGGAGTGCCTCCGCTGGCGCTGCCGGGGTGGATGGCGCCTCCATTGGCTTGACCGTCACGGGTGCCGGCGTTCGCAGGATTGCTATCGCCGGGCAGCGCTTGATTAGGGGTTGATGGCCTGCGACTCGCTTGTCCTTGCGCGCCCGAAGGTGAAGTACCGTTGCTGTTGGGAACCGCGCTTGCGCTATTTCCCGTGGACTGGGTTCCGCTGGCAGGAGCCTGGCCCGCGTCCTGAGCAAACGCCATGGCGCCGCTGAGTATGCAAGCAACGGTAAACGTGAGAAGCCGATGCATGTTTCTCCTCCGAATTGTCTGGGTCTTTGTGAGGTAAGAATTGCGGACACGCTGGCGCTGTTGCCACCCAGGAGCGCGTTTTCTATGCGCCAGAGAAGCGCGTTAGCTGCTGATCTGACCAGAGACTCGGGTCGGCAGTTCTTCCCTGACTTTAACGCCGCTGGTTTGGAGCGACATCATCTTCGCCGCGAAGTTCAGAATTCGTGTAGCCGCCTCTTCACTCTGAATCCCGCGCGAGTGGATGTTGGAGATCAAATTACGTTCGCCGTCGGTCTGTCCCGAACGAGGACGAAACGCCATGTATGCGGAAAGACTTTCGGCAGTGGCAAGTCCAGGACGCTCCCCGATCAGCAGCACGGCTACGCGCGGCTGGAGGAGATCGCCGATGTCATTGAGGATGCCAACCCGGCAGAAGCGAACGGCAAATGGTTTGCCCACACGCCATTGGCGCGCGACCGCTCCATCCATCAGGAGCGGCAACAGAGCCGGAACCTGAATGGCGACCGCCGTGGTAGAAAGACCATCACCGATGATGATTTGGAAATCAGTTCCTCGTGGACACAGGGTTGCGATCTTGTCCTGGGACGCGGTGGATAGTCTGCGTCCCAAATCAGGACGTAACAAGTATTCATCCTTGGAGTTCGCTTGAGTAAACGCTTCGAAAATCCCGAATTTCTTAATCAGCTCCCTTCCCAAGTGTTGCTCGATATCGAAATCGGTGCGCACCGCGTCGCGAGCCGCGGCGTGGGCAGCGCGCAACTCAAGCTGCGTAGATGTACGATAAGCGCCGCCGCTGTGTCCGGCGAGCAAGCGCGCAGGAGTTCGAGCCCGAATCTTTTCGATGATGCGAACCGATAAATCGCTGTCCATCAAGTTCTCAGGAGCGCAGGAGTTCTTCGGCCTTGCCCATCACTTCGCGCCGTAACATGCCTTCTAGCATCGCTGGTTGCGAATCACGATACATACCGCGACTTTCAAGCCAATGCAAGAACTCCGGAGCTGGTCGAAGATGAAAGATGCGACGCATGGCGAGCGCATCGTGATAGCTCGTGGACTGATAGTTAAGCATCACGTCGTCGGAGCAGGGCACGCCCATGAAGTAATTGCATCCAGCGGCGGAGAGCAGAACCAGAAGGTTGTCCGCGGAGTTCTGATCGGCCTCGGCGTGGTTGGTGTAGCACACGTCGCAACCCATCGGCAGTCCAAGCAACTTGCCCATGAAATGATCTTCGAGTCCCGCGCGGATAATCTGTCGTTCATCGAACAAGTATTCCGGACCGATGAATCCAACCACGCTGTTTACGAGCATTGGAGAAAATGCGCGCGCGACTCCGTAGGCTCGCGCCTCCAGCGTGACCTGATCGATTCCGTGATGCGCTTCGGCAGAGAGCGCGCTGCCTTGCCCGGTCTCGAAGTACATGGCGTTGTTACCGATCCAGCGAACGTCGCCACGTTGGCGATGATGCTCGCGTACGCGCTCCTGGCCCTCCCGCAGCAGCGAGAGATTTATGCCAAAGCTGCGATTTGCGTCTTCAGTGCCCGCGACCGACTGGAACAGCAGATCAACCGGAGCGCCGCCGTCCAGGGCCGCAAGTTGCGTCGTGATGTGCGCAAGACAGCAGGCTTGCGTCGGAATCTCGTAGGCGGTGATCAGACGCTGCAACGCGTGAAGGATCGCAGAAACGCTTTCGATGGAGTCAGTTGCTGGATTAACACCGATCACCGCATCTCCACATCCATAGAGCAAGCCTTCGAACCCGGCCAGCAGGATTCCGCCAACGTCGTCCGCAGGATGGTTCGGTTGTGTGCGAATGGCGAGCACTCCAGCCTCTCCAAGCGTGTTTCGGCACTGTGTCACATTGCGAATCTTTGCCGCGGCAAGGACAAGATCTTTGTTGCTCATGATCTTCGCAACGGCAGCCGCCATCTCCGGCGTGATTCCGCTTTTTAGCGACCTGAGTTCCCCTCCAGAAGTGAGATCACTCAAGATATGCTCACGAAAAGCACCAACCGTCATGCTGCGAATGGGCGCGAAGGTCGTTTCGTCGAAGCTTTCGTAGATAAGCCGAGTTACTTCGTCCTCGAGCAGAGGCTTGGCGAGAATCTCGGTGAGCAGCGTATCGGCGAGAGCGCACTTCGCCGCAACCCTCTCCTGTTCCGATCGAGCGGCGATTCCGGCGAGCTGGTCGCCAGACTTCACCTCGTTGGCCTTTGCGAACAACTCCCGCAGATCGGCAAAGCGCGGCATCAACTTGGTAGGTTACAGGAATGAGGAACGGGTTACAGGGGACAAATTTCATGGGAGTAGTCAGGTTTCTTCTGCTAGTGGTTCCCTGTACCCTATAAGGGTGTCGCCCCGTATTTACTACTGCGATGCCCACAGCATCGATCTTCCTGCAGGACATCGCTTCCCATCCGGTAAGTACAAGATGGTTCGCGAGCGGCTTGTCGGCGATGGATTTACTTTGCAGCTGGCGCCGTTCGCGCCGATCGATCTCATCAAGCTTGTACATTCCGAACGTTACGTCAGCCAATTTCTGGCAGGATCGCTTTCCGCTTGGGCGGTTCGGCGAATCGGATTTCCCTGGTCAGAGGGACTTGTCCGCCGCACGTTGACGTCGCTAGGAGGAACGCTGGCGGCGGCCGAAGACGCCTTGAGGCGAGGTTGGGGAGCCAATCTCGCCGGAGGTACTCATCATGCCTTTGCCGATGGAGGCGCCGGATATTGCGTCTTCAATGATCTTGCAGTCGCCATTCAGTGGCTGCGAAGAGACGGGCGAATTCAGCGCGCAGCAGTAGTAGATCTGGACGTCCATCAAGGCGACGGAACTGCAGGCATCTTCTCCGGTGACCCGGATGTACTCACAATTTCAATGCACTGTCGAAGCAACTTCCCATTACGGAAGCAGGAAAGCAACATTGACGTTGAATTAGACGACGGAACGCGGGATGACGAATATCTGGCGGCGCTCGACTTTGTGCTACCGCAAGTCATGGCTTTCCGGCCAAACATCATCCTGTATCAGGCTGGTGTGGATCCGTTGCACACTGATCAACTGGGCCATCTCGCTCTTACTCACGCAGGCCTCAAGGAACGAGACCGCCGGATTATGCTCGCGGCCTGGAGCCACGACATTCCACTGGTTATAACGCTCGGCGGAGGATACTCCTTGCCCCTGGAACTGACAGCGGAAGCGCATGCTAACGTTTATCGGACGGCGTGGGAAGTGTTTGGCTAAAGAATAAAGGGATCCGCCAGAACGGATCCCTTCTAGTCCGGAATTATGCTGCCACCTTAGACGTCACCTGTTCGAGCGAATCGGGTGCGATGACCGTGGGAGCGATTGTCTGATAGCTCGGCGTGGGGTGGTTGTACACGCCGAACAACAAGTGATAACGGATTTTCAGCACCTCACAGAGCATCTGGAACGAGTCCCTCACCACATTCAACCGGCTGCGATCATCGTGAATGGCTTCCACGCCAACTTCTTTAACGACAAAGCAAAATCGATCAGCGAGCATGAGCACCTCGGGATCGAACCCCCAGCGTTGAATACGTTGACGCGAGAAAGTCAATCGAGCGGCCTTGCGTTTGAAAGCCTTAAAGCCACATTGCGTGTCCGCAAATCTCAGTCCCAGAACGGACTGAACGAGCATTTTGAAACCTGCACTACACAGGCGTCGATGCCATGGAGCCGACGTGCGTGTGCCGCCAGCACGTACTCCCCGGGAACCGATTGCGATGTCGGCGCCTTCTTCAAGAGCTACGAACAACTTCGACGCTTCGTTCATAGGCACTGAAAGATCTGCGTCGGTCAAGAGGATTATGTCTCCGAGCGCTGCTTCAACTCCGCGGCGCAGGCTGAAACCCTTTCCTCTGTTGATATGGTTTTGCAGCAAGCGCAAGTAAGGCTTCTCTTGCATGTGGCGTATTACGAGGCGAGCGGTTTCGTCAGTTGAGCCATCGTCAACGACAATGATTTCTGCGTTCCAGTCTGCGGCATTGATGAATGCATCGAGCTTATCGAGCGTGGCCTCGAGGCGGCATTCTTCGTTGAAAGCGGGAATGACGACAGTGAGCGAATACATGGGTGCCCCTAGAAGTTCACCGTTTGGAATTCGTGGTCGCTCGCTTCCGTCGCTTGACTCAGTTCCGCCGGCCAGTAATCGATTGTCTGTACCGGAAAACGCTTTTTGGACTTATTCCGCCGCTTCAACGCAAGAGTTTTTGCAAACGACTGGAGATACTGTCCCACTACTCTCTCCATCGTTGTACGCACCGCTACCGAGAAGTTTTGCTCCGCCATTTCCTGCTGCAGAGTCCGATTTTCGAGTAGACCAGTCAGGACCTTCGCCAAACTGTCGGCACTTCCAGTTTCATAAAACAGCATGGCAAGTTCTTCGGTATGCGCCATGTCACGAAAGTCGGGGATGTCCGATCCAATGATCGGCACCGCAAATTCACACGCCTGATGAGCCACTCCGCTTGGGCCACCTGCAGAGCTGTACGGCAGTACCAGGACCGTTGCCGAAGAGAACAGGTTTCCGATTTCCTCTTCCGGCACATAGCCCTGAAACTCGATGCGCGAGCAACCGCGCCACCGCTCACGCAGCGATTCGATGTACCCAGGACACATCGGATGATTCGAACCTGCGATCACTAGTTTCACATTGGGAAGCTTGTCGGCGATCTGCGCGAAGGCTTCGATCAGGATTTCGGGACGCTTATAAGTTCCCCACTTTCCGAATGCCAGAATTCGATGCTCAGGATTTCCACGGTTGCTGGTGTCCGGCAGCTTCGGCGCTGCGGAGAAAACACCGTGCTTGCGAAGGTGCACGTATTCCCCACCATAAGTTTCGAGCAGCACCTTGCGGTATGACGGCAGTAAGACGGTCAGCGATCCGGAAAACAGCATGATCTTTGTCGCAACCGCCCCGAAAATCTTGTAGAGCCTTGGGAATCGAGTGCCTTTAGAAAGATCGATAAATTCAATTACGTGATGCAGAGTGATGTGCGTATAGAACCCGCAGAGTCGTAGTAGAAGTGCTGTACAAATTCCGAGAAAGGCAGGAATTGGTTTGTCCCCGAAGCTCGAGAACACGAGATTGAACCAAACCACGTCTGGTTTGTGTCTTCGTGCGGCGCGCAGCAATGCAAACGGTATCTTTATCGAGTTGAACTTCCAGCAACGGTCAACCTCGAAGCCGGGAAGTTCTTCAGCCGGTTGATCCATCTGATCGCCGAGGATCGTCAAGCTGACAAGATTGCGCTTGTTGATTTCCTTTGCGAGATGAAACCCATACTCGTTAAGTCTTTCCGAGCTGGGAGGAAACGCTGTGACTAAACAAACCTTCATTGTTCGGGACCGTCCGCCAATTTTTGTCAGCGGATCATGTGTTTACAGATGAGGTACCCTGCCGAGATGTTGGCAGCAACTTAGAAAAAATCTCGACAATATTTTCATTCAGGGACGCTACCTAACTGTTTAGTTCTTATGCGGCTTAGAGCTCTGGGACAAGGCAACCATTTCTGCATCTGCCTCATTACTGGATCGATAACAGTGATGCAAAGCAA
>Ga0126371_10000038_pt1 | contig 89141 bp, 81 predicted proteins | sample PanSoiMetaPlot_4_FD_110145 | JGI IMG/M metagenome (GOLD analysis project Ga0126371, IMG submission 110145) | Tropical forest soil microbial communities from Panama - MetaG Plot_4 | ecosystem: Environmental > Terrestrial > Soil > Tropical forest > Bulk soil | place: Panama | collected 2016-02-17
CTTCGCGCGCCGCAGCAGCGTGCGGCGCTCGTCGGACAGGCTGCCGCAATCCTCGCCGGCGATCAGCACCGCGCCGCCGTCAGGGCGCTCGAGCAGCCCGGCGACATGCAGCAATGTCGATTTGCCGGCGCCCGAGGGCCCGACCAGCGCTACCACCTCACCCGGCCGCAAGGCGAGATCGATCCCGTTCAGGACCCGCAGCTCGGCCCCGCCCTGCTTGAAGACCCGGCGGACGCCGCGCAATTCCAGCGCCGCCTCTGCTGCCATGCCGAAATCACTCGTAGCGCAGGGCTTCGACCGGGTCGAGCCGGGCGGCCCGCCATGACGGGTAAATCGTGGCGAGGAAAGACAGCGCGAGCGCCATGATCACGACCGCGGCGACCTCGCCCGTGTCGATGCGGGCCGGGATCCGGGTGAAGAAATAAATCTCGGCAGCAAACAGATCGGTGCCGATGACGCTTTGAAGCGCTTGCCGGATCGCCTCGATATGGCGCGTGAAGACAACGCCGAGGACCAACCCGGCAACAGTGCCGATAATGCCGATGCTGGCGCCGCTTAATATGAAAATGCGCAGGATCATCGCCCGCGAGGCGCCCATCGTGCGCAGGATCGCGATGTCGCGGCCTTTGTCCTTCACCATCATGATCATGCTGGAGATGATGTTGAATGCGGCTACGAGGATGATCAGTGTCAGGATCAAGAACATGACGTTGCGCTCAATTTCGACGGCGTTGAACAGGCTCGAATTAGCTTGCTGCCAGTCGACGATCCGGATATGGCCGCCGAGCGCAGCGGCGATAAGCCGACGTTGCTCATAGACCCGGTCCGGGTCGGCGGTGAAGACTTCAAGGCTCGAGACCTGATCGGGCAGGCGGAAAAACAGCTGCGCGGCTTCGAGCGGCGTGTAGATGAAGCTGTTGTCGTATTCATACATGCCCACATTGAACAGCGCGACGACGCGGTACGTCTTGATCCGCGGCATCGTGCCGAACGCGGTGGCGGTGCCTTGCGGCGAAATCACGCTGATCGGGCTGCCGACCGCAACCCCGAGCCGGCGCGCCAGCCGGTCGCCGACCGCGACGCCGTCATCAGTGAAATCGGCGAGCGAGCCTTGGATGATGTGATCGGCCAATAGCGGCAATGAACGCAGGTCGTGCTGCCGGATGCCGCGCACCAATGCGCCGGAGGCGCCGTTGTCCGATGTCGCCATGACCTGGCCCTCGACGAGCGGCGTGACGCGGACGACGTATGGGATTTCGCGGATCTTTTTCGCCGCCGCGTCGAAATCGGATAGCCCGCCGCTCGCCGCGTAAACGCCTAGATCGCCATTGAGACCCAGAATGCGGGCCAGCAAATCGGCGCGAAACCCGTTCATCACCGACATCACGATGATCAAGGTAGCAACGCCGAGCGCGATGCCGAGCAACGAGAATATCGCAATGACCGAGACGAAGCCTTCCTGCCGGCGCGCCCTGAGGTAGCGGAACGCCACCATCCGTTCGAACGCACCGAAGATCACGCGGCGATCCGAGGCTCGCTGTTTACGACCCGCCTCGCCTGCCGCTATGCGGCCCCCGGACGACCGCCCGCCGAAGCGGGCGTTCCGGGGGTGGGATGAGGGCGGTCGGTGAGCCGAGCGAACGCCGTTTCGATAGACACGTCGTGCCGCTCGCCGGTGCGGCGCCGCTTCAGCTCGACGGTGCCGGCGGCAAGCCCGCGGGGCCCGAGGATGAGCTGATCGGGCAGGCCGATCAGGTCCATCGTTGCAAATTTGGCGCCCGGCGACTCGTCGCGGTCGTCGTAAAGCACCTCGACGCCCGCGCCGCGCAGCTTGCCATAGAGTTTGTCGGCGGCATCCCGGCAGCGCCTGTCGGCGGGGCGCAAATTAATGAGGCCGACGCGAAACGGTGCGACACTCTCCGGCCAGATGATGCCGGCGTCATCGTGGTTGGCTTCGATCAGCGCGCCGACGAGGCGCGAGACGCCGATGCCGTAACAACCCATTTCGAGCGCGGCCGGTTCACCGTCACGGCCGGCAACAACGGCTCCCATCGGCCGCGAATACTTGTCGCCGAAATAAAAGATGTGGCCGACTTCGATGCCGCGTGCAGTGACGAGCTCATCGGCCCCGATCGGGCAAGTTTCGGGCTCGTGCTTCTCGTCGGTGGCAGCGTAAAGGCTGGTCCAGTGGCGGAAGAACGGCTCGAGGTCGCTGTCGTAATCCGCCTCCTCAACGAGGATGTCGGTGTCCAGCCACTGGCGGTCGCAATAAACCGCGCTCTCGCCGGTCTCGGCCAGGATGATGAATTCGTGGCTCAGATCACCGCCGATCGGGCCGGTCTCGGCGCGCATCGGGATCGCCTTAAGGCCCATGCGTGCAAAGGTGCGCAGATAGGCGAGGAACATCTTGTTGTATGAGCGCTTGGCGCCGGCAGCGTCGAGATCGAAGCTGTAGGCGTCCTTCATCAGAAACTCGCGCCCGCGCATCACGCCAAAGCGCGGCCGCACTTCGTCGCGGAATTTCCACTGGATGTGGTAGAGCAGCTTCGGCAATTCGCGGTAGCTCCTGATCGAGGCGCGAACGATCTCGGTTATCTGCTCTTCATTGGTTGGCCCATACAGCATTTCGCGGTCGTGGCGATCGCGGATGCGCAGCATCTCCTTGCCGTAATCCTCATAGCGCCCACTCTCGCGCCACAGCTCGGCAGGCTGGATCGTCGGCATCAGGATCTCTTGGGCGCCGGCGCGGTCCTGTTCCTCGCGCACGATCGCTTCGACCTTTTTGAGGACGCGCAGCCCGAGCGGCAGCCAAGAATAAATACCGGCGCTCGACTGGCGGATCATGCCGGCGCGCAACATTAGCCGATGCGAGAGGATCTGCGCCTCGCTTGGGTTCTCGCGCAACAACGGCAGGAAATATTCGGATAGACGCATTAACCCTCGCCCCGATGTTAGGGGCGCAATCTAGGCAACGCGGCCCGATCTGTCTATTGAGCGGGCTCCGACGCCTCTTCCTAGGGCTTGAGGGTCTCGCGCGACTTCTGGCCGTCGGCGGGTGACGGCTCATTGTCGTCCCCGTCGCTTTGAGCCGTCAGGAGCCGGCGGACCTCCTCGTCCGTCGTTTGTGTGAAGTCGTCATACCAGTGACCGACCGCGAAAAACGGCTCGGGGGTCATTGCGCAGACAACCTCGTCTGCCTCCGACCTCAGCGCCTCGCAGGTATCGGGCGCGGCGGTTGGGACCGCAACAATGATGCGAGCCGGCTGCTGCTGGCGCAACGCCCGAATGGCGGCGCGCATTGTCGCGCCGGTCGCCAGCCCGTCATCGACCAGGATCACCCTGCGACCGCGTGCATCGGGTGCCGGACGTCCTCCGCGATAGAGGCGATCGCGCCGGTTTAGCTCCTCAGTCTCCTGTGCAGCCACCGCTTCGATTACATGGTCGGGGATGCCCAGCGGCTCGACGACGTCGTCGTTGAGAACGCGCACGCCGCCGGTCGCGACCGCACCCATCGCCAGCTCCTCATGGCCTGGCACACCGAGCTTGCGCACCAGAAAAATGTCGAGCGCGGCCTGCAACGCATACGCTACTTCATACCCCACCGGCACGCCGCCTCGCGGGAGGGCGAGAACGAGTACCTCTGGTTGATTTTCGAAAGCGGTCAGCTGGTCAGCCAATACGCGGCCCGCATCGCGCCGGTCGCGAAATCGTTTTGACGTCATGTTCCCCCACTCCAAACGGAACATGTCTAAGTCGTTAACGCCTCGCCAAGGACGGCGGCATACCCCCGCCCGTATCGCACACCAGCGCGGCGTTCATTTCGACAGCTTCGATATCCGCGCCTCTGAGCACCGATAGGATACCGCGATCATCCCGTGCAACCCGGTGCCTATCGCCACTGGTCCGGAAATTCGGAAGCCTCTCGCTTGTTTTGTCAAGGTCGGGTCGCGCTCTTTGACCGTCCCTGGAAATTTTTGCAGAATCGACGTGACGAACTCTGCCGCATATGAGTAAAATCATTTCCCGTAGACACAGTTATGTTGGCCCCAGTTTAGGGAGGAGGCAACCGTCCGGTTGGAGAAACGGGTTCCGCCGGGCCTATAAGGATCGGAAAGAGGCAGGCGTTGGGCCTGCCTCTTTGTTTTTGTTTTGGGCGGGACGCGGGTAAGACGCGCAGGCCGCTAGAGGCGGCATTTGAAAATGAAAGTGGAGCGAGAAATGGCGGTCAGCCGCGGATACCATTTTTATCAAAACCCCGGGCCAACCAATATCCCAGACCGCATCTTGCGCGCGATGGACCGCGGCACGATCGACTTCACCGGTGCAAAGTTCAAGGAGATCGCCGAGGAGTGCTTCGCCGGCCTTAAGCGAGTATTCAAGACCAAGGAGACGATCCTCGCCTATGCCGCCTCCGGACACGGGGCCTGGGAGGCGGCGCTGGTCAATCTGTTTTCGCCGGGCGACAAGGTGCTGGTGATCGAGAGCGGATTTTTCTCGCTCAACTGGGGTATGCGCGCCGAAGCCTTCGGGATCGAGGTCGAGACGCTGCCCAATGACTGGCGCAGCCCCGCCAGCCCGGTCCAGCTCGAAGACCGGCTGTGCGAAGATCGTGAGCATCTGATCAGGGCCGTCCTAGTCGTGCACAGCGAAACCTCGACCGGAGTGCTCAATGATATCGCTGGATTGCGCCGCGCCATCGATGCCGCCAAACACCCGGGGCTGTTTCTCGTCGACGTGATTTCGTCCCTGGCGTCGATGGATTTTCGCATGGACGAGTGGGGTGTCGACGTCGTTGTCGCTGGCTCGCAAAAGGGGTTGATGCTGCCGACCGGCATGGCTTTTACCGGTGTCAGCGCGCGCTCGCTCGCCGCCTCCGCCGAGGCGAAGCTGCCGCGGGTGTATTGGGATTGGCGGCGCCTTCTAGGCCTCGACGAGCGCGCGCAGGCCTACTGGAACGGCACCGCGCCTGTACATTTCTTCTACGGGCTGCAGGAAGCGCTGCGGATGATCGAGGAAGAAGGCCTCGACGCAATCTTCGCCCGCCACCATCGTCTCGCCGAGGCGACGCGGCGTGCGGTGCGCGTCTGGCGCCAGAATGACGGGCCGGAAATCTTCGCGATCAACCCGCGAGCACAGTCCGATTCGATCACGGCTGTGCAGGTGCCCGAGGGTTACGATGCCGACAAGGTGCGCCAACTCTGTCTCGACAAATTCAACGTGTCGCTCGGCGGCGGGCTCGACCTGCTGCGCGGCCGCGTCTTCCGCATAGGGCATATGGGCGATTTGAACGAGCCGATGATCCTCGGCGCGCTGGCCGGTGTCGAGATGGCGCTCGAGCTGACCGGCGTGCCGCACGGCAAAGGCGGCGTCGCCGCGGCAATGGAATATTTGGTAGGCGCCAGTTAGCCCGAAACGCGTTTTATTCGCACAAGCCTAGACTGCCGCGACCGATCCAGGAACAGATTATAGGCGATCGCGACGGCACACTGGTGATCAGTGCCCCCGCCATGAGCTCGTCCCGGAAGAAGATGTCGCCGGCACGAGATCAGTGGCGACGCCGAGCGTGATCGGCTTCCGCGCCGAGGCGGAAATGAAGGTCAGCGCGTAGACGAGCTTCTGCAAAGCATGTGTCCTGCATCGTCCCTCCGGCCCGATCCTTCTTCGCCCGTGGACAGGCTCGAGCCGGCGCTTACTTCTCTTATGGGTATCTGCGTGCGCCGGATGAACGAGGGCCCGTTGAGCCCGCCGCTCATCATTGCGATCTATGCCAAGGATGGCTGACCCACAGCAGCAGGAGCTTGCCCGCGCGGTCGTGCGGGACGCCGCACAGCGCTACATCGCGAGCCGCCGTGCGCGTGTCGACGCGTTTGTCGACTGCCATTTCAGCTTCGCCGGCAGCCTTGCGCTGCATCGCCGCGCGATAGGCTGGGATCTTCTGCAAGCGCCGGCAAATCTGTTTCTCGCAGGCCCGGCGCTCGCCGTTAAGCTCGCGAGCCGAGCGGCGCGCCGGGCTGGATATGACCGGCTGGGGGCATGGCTGGCCGCCCGTCGCCTCCTTCTGCAAACCGACGTCGCCCGCGAGATCGAATGGCTGGTCGCGACCGTATTGCTCGAGGTGCCGTGCGTCCGCCGCGATCGGGCTTCTTACCGCGACGCGATGGCCGAGATGATCCTCGCCGATCCGAGGACGGCCGAACGCCTGGGTCTGCCGCCCGAAATCGATCCCGAACTTCACAAACGCCTGACAGCGGCAGTTGAGGCTTATCTCGGCTCGCGCGCCGCGACCGCCGAGATCACGACCGGTTTTCTCGCCGCTGGCCTCGGCGCGCTCGCGCTCAAACAGGCAACGCCTGGTCTGGTGACATTGAGTTCAGCGCTCGCTGGCACGATCGCACAACAGGCGGCGATTGCCGCCTTTCCGCTCGGTGCCGGTCTCGGCGCATTGTGGTACGGTTTCTTTCCAGCCGCCGCCAGCCCCGGCCTGCTGGCCGCCACGACGGCCGGCGTGTTCACCGGCGGCGCCCTGCTCGCGGCGTTCTCGGGTGTCCTGACGGATCCCCTTCAGCGGCGGTTCGGCCTCCATCGGCGGCGGCTCATGCGCCTCCTCGACGCGCTGGAACGCATCCTCTGCAGCGAAACGGGTCAGCCTTTGACGATGAGTGACCATTATGCCGCCCGCCTCGTCGACATTTTTGACTTGGTCGCTCTCGCATTGCGTGTCTCCCACGCTTAGATGCCAGATTGCGTCGGCTGTTCCGTTTCATTACAACCACGCAAATTCTGAGAGACGGTTTGATGAGAGAAGGAATTCACCCCGATTATCATGAGATCACCGTCGTCCTGACCGACGGGACCTCGTACCAGACCCGTTCGACCTACGGGAAAGCCGGGGACACCTTGCGGCTCGACATCGACCCGAAGTCGCATCCGGCCTGGACTGGTGGGCAACAGCGCCTGGTCGACACCGGCGGGCAGCTCGCCCGCTTCAACAAGCGCTTTCAAGGCTTCGGCATACAGCGCTGAAGTTCCGCTTGAAAAGGGGATAAAGAGAATTCGCTCCTGGTAAGCGGCAAGGCGAAAAAGGACGACGAAAGTCGCTATCTGCACCGCGGGATCGCGCGACGCGGCTTCGAGCGGCGCTTCAGCCTCGCCGACTATATCAAGGTTGTCGGCGCGAGCCTCGCCAACATGCTGCATGTCGATCTGGTGCGTGAAGTTCCCGAGTCGGCAAAGCCGCGCAAGATCGAAATCGGCATCGGACGGCCGGAAATGACTACGGGCCGCAACGGGAGCAGGTGGCGCAAGCGGCCTAATCGGTCCCCTTTTACGGAATCACAAAGCCCCCGAATATTCGGGGGCGTTTTCTTTTGTCGCACGCCTTCGCGGCGTCTGGCAGGATGTCGCGAACTCTGTCGCCCCAACGTTCCCGAGCATAGGCCCAGTCGACGAGGTGATCCGTGAAGCGCGTCCTTACCGCCCGGTTCATGCATGAGACCAATACCTTCAGCCGGGTACCGACGGACATGGCGACGATCCAGCGCCGCGATTACCACCTCGAGAACGAGATTCCTGCCGCATTTCGCGGTACACGCTCGGCATTTGGCGGAACCTTCGAGGCCGCCGACAAGTTCGGCTGGTCTCTGGTTCATCCGGTTTCCGCCAACCCCAACCCCTCCGGCACCGTCACCCAGGACGCTTTCGAGCGGATCACCGGAATGATTCTCGATGCCGTCGACGTGAAGGGCCCGATCGACGGCGCGCTGTTGCACCTGCACGGCGCAATGGTCAGCGAAAGCTACGAGGATGCGGAAGGGGAATTCCTGGCGCGATTGCGCCAACGGCTCGGCGCCGATGTGCCGGTGGTTGTTACGCTCGATCTGCACGCCAATGTGACGCAGTGTATGGCGGAGAATGCGAGCGCCCTAATCGCCTACCGTACCTACCCGCACATTGACCAGTACGAGCGGGCTTGGCAGGGCGCCGAATTGCTGGAGCGCGCAATGCGGGGCGCAATCCGCCCAAGAACCGTGATCGCCAAAAGGCCGATGATCTACGGCCTCGACCACGGCCGCACCCAGCGCGGGCCGATGGCTGAGCTGATCGCCCGTGGCGAAGCTCTTGAGAGTCGCGGCGAGGCGCTGGTTGTCAGCATCTGCGCCGGCTTCAGCCGCGCGAATATCCGTGATGTCGGCCCGTCGGTAACCGTCACGGTTGACGGCGATGCCCGGCGGGCGCAGGCGATCGCCGAAGACTTTATGGACTATGCCTGGCAGACGCGCAACTACACCACTGTCAAACTGCTGTCGGTCGCCGAGGCGGTGGCGCGTGCGCGGCAGGGTAAACTGGGTGACAAGCCGCTCGTCGTCGCCGATTACACCGATAATCCTGGCGGCGGCGGCTATGGCGACGCAACGGCGCTTCTGAAGGGCCTCGTCGAAGCCGAGGTCGACAGTGTCGCTTTCCACGCGATCTGCGATCCCGAGGCGGTTCAGGAAGGGGCGCGCGCCGGAGTTGGAGCAAAAACCACCCTAATCCTCGGCGGCAAGACGGATCCGTCGATGGGCGGCGGACCGCTCTCGCTGGCCGGAGAGGTGGTGTGCCTGACGAACGGGCGGTTCATCGCCTATGGCCCAATGGGGGGCGGCGTGGCGCGCGATTACGGGCCCTCGATGGTATTCCGCGTCGGGGGTGTCGACATCATTATCATCACGCACAACGGCCAGGCTGTCGACCTCGGCCAGTTCACCTCGCTCGGCATCGACCCCACCCGCTACCGCACTGTCGCCGTCAAGTCGATGCAGCATTTCCGCGCTGCCTTCGGGCCGATCGCCCGCGAGGTCATCCTCGTCAATACCGACGCCTTGTGCTCTGAGATCTACACGCCCGAGCTCTTCACGAAAGTGCGCCGTCCCGTCTGGCCGCTCGACCCGATCATCGACCCGCACGCGTCTTAATCGACCAGTTGTCCGGCGGCGTGACTCAGCGGGCGATGTCGAGCCCGAGATCCAGGATCGGGGCGCTGTGCGTGATCCAGCCGCACGAAATGAGGTCGACACCGGTCGCCGCAACAGCGGGTGCCGTTTCGAGATTGATGCGACCGGAGGCTTCGGTGACCGCATGGCCGTCGACCATTGCAACGGCCCGGCGCATCGTCTCCGGTCTCATGTTGTCGAGTAGCACGGCGTCAACCCCGACTTCGAGCGCTTCGGCGAGCTGGTCGAGGGTATCGACTTCGAGCTCGATCTTGACGAGGTGTCCAGCGTGGCGTCGCGCGCGCTCGAGCGCCGGCCGCACGCCGCCGGCAATGGCGATATGGTTGTCCTTGATCAGCATCGCGTCGTCGAGCCCGAAGCGATGGTTGGCGCCGCCACCGAGCCGAACCGCCTCTTTTTCGAGCGTCCGCAGGCCCGGGGTCGTCTTTCGGGTGCAGACGATTTTGGCTTTCGTGCCCACGATAGCGTCGGCGAGCGCCCGCGTGGCCGTCGCGACGCCCGACATGCGGGACAAGAAGTTGAGCGCCGTGCGCTCGCCCGCCAGCACGCCGCGCGCCCGGCCCGTGATCCGGGCGATCTGCCCCCCGCGTGAGACCCAGGAACCGTCCGCGCACAACCGCTCGAACTGTATTCCTGGATCGATCAGCTCAAACGCCAAAAGCGCTGCGTCGAGGCCGGCGACGACGCCGGCCCGGCGCGCGGCAATCACCGCCTCGACGCTGGCGTCCTCCGGGACAATTGCCTCCGTCGTGATGTCGCCGGCGCGGCCGAGATCCTCCAACAGCGCGACGCGCACGATCGGCTCGATGATCAGCCGCATCGTCTTGCCGGCCTCTGCTCAGCCGAGCGCCATCATGCGTTCGACGGTACGGCGCGCCCGCTCGGCGATCGCCGGAGGGACGATGATCTCATGCGTCATCGTTTCGAGGCTATGGCGGATCTTCGGCAAGGTGATCCGTTTCATGTGCGGGCAGAGATTGCAGGGCCGCACGAATTCGAGATCGGGATACTGGATCGCGACATTGTCGCTCATCGAGCACTCGGTGAGCAGCACGACGCGGCTTGGGCGCTGCTTGCCGACGTAATCGGCCATGGCAGCGGTCGAGCCGGTGAAATCGCATTCGGCTATCACCTCCGGCGGGCACTCCGGATGCGCCAGTACGGTAATACCGGGATGGCTCTCGCGCACGCTCCTGATATCCTCTGCGGTAAAGCGCTCGTGCACCTCACAGTGACCCTTCCAGGCGATGATCTCGACTTTCGTCTGGGCTGCGGTGTTCCGTGCGAGGTACTCATCGGGCAGCATGATCACCCGTGGCACGCCGAGCGCCTCGACAATCTTTTTGGCATTGCTCGAGGTGCAGCAGACATCGGACTCGGCCTTTACTGCGGCCGAGGTATTGACGTAGGTGACAATCGGCACGCCTGGATGACGCTCGCGAAGCAGCTTGATATCGGCTGCCGTGATCGATGCGGCCAATGAGCAACCCGCTTCCAGATCCGGGATCAGCACAGTCTTTTCGGGATTTAACAATTTGGCCGTCTCGGCCATGAAATGGACCCCGGCGAGGACGATGACGTCGGCCTCGGTGCGCGCTGCCTCGCGGGCTAGTGCGAGGCTGTCCCCGACAATGTCGGCGACTGTATGGAAAATATCCGGGGTCTGGTAATTGTGCGCGAGGATGACGGCATTGCGCTCTTGCTTGAGTTCCAGAATGTGGTCGATGTCATCGGCCAGGATCGGCCATTCGAAGGCGGGAATGTGCCGCGCGACGCGAGCGTAGAGGTCAGGGAAAGGCAGGGTGGGTTTGGAGGTTTGGGAAGCGGTCTGCAACACGGTTGATCCTCCTCTTTATGCTCATAGTGAGCATTTTATGACCCCGGAAAAGCCGGGCGGAATCCGCCCGGCATCCCATTATGCTCAAACTAAGGATAAGCTCGACCAGGCCGCTGTCAAGCCCTCACCTTCAAGTTATTGCCACACGGCGGCCGGCACGTAACCGCAGCCCCGGCGCTGGACGTTCGAGGAGCACTTCCCGGCGAAAACGCACAAGACGAGCGGGCCGCCCGCCGGTCGCGGCACTGATCCCGCCGGTTTCTTCGACGAGCCCCTGTTGCTCGACGAGCCTGCGAAAATTCTGTTTGTGCAGCCGTACGCCCGCCAACGCCTCGACCATGCGCTGCAGTTGCAGCAGCGTAAAGGAAGGAGGCATCAGCTCGAATACGACTGGCCGGTATTTGATCTTGCCGCGCAATCGGCCGATCGCCGTCGCCAGGATGCGGCGATGATCGGCTGCCATTGGCACTCCCGATATAGACCCGTCCTCCGGCGAAGCTGGGCGGCCGAGATCGCGCCAGCGCTCCTGGATCAGTCCGGCCTCGTAAAGTAGCTCGTAGCGTTCGAGCACCAGCTCGTCATTCCAAGATTGAGCGAAGGCGAGCCCGACCCGCTCTTCGCGCAGCTGCCGCTCGGGCTGGCTTGCGGCCTGCTCGACCCAACACCCGAGACGGTCCTCAAGCGGCGAAAGCGCGGCAGGCTTTCCCGAACGCCAATCCTCCCACGGGAAAAAGCGGTACCAGTTTTGCCATGCCGCATCCGCATCGCCGCCCGGCCGCGCCTCGCGCACGAGCGCCAGATAGGCGACAGTCAGAGCGCGACCTGGGGCAGTTTCGCCGGTCTCGACGCGGTCTCGGTCACCAAAAGTGTAAAGCTGCTCGACATAGCCGAGTTTCTGGCTGCTCTGCCGCTCGACCCAGGCGCGCAAGCCGACCTCAAGAGTGCGATGCTCGACCTCCAGAGGACCGGAAGGCAGCGCCTCGATCGGCTCTCGGCCGATTCTCAGCGTCAAAACCCGCGGTTCCTCCGTCGTTGCGGCGATGATCACCGCGCTAAGCCTGATCGACAGCGAGGCGCCGCGACCGCGTTCGCGGTGCATCGCCGCAAGGTTCAGCGCTACGCTGCCTGCTCTCGTCCGCTCCATGCGTCAGGATCACCGCTGGGCTGCATCCGACGCATTTTAGCACATCCGCTGGCTCAGCGGCCGGCGCTCATCAACTCTTCAAGCTGGATCTCGGCCTCAAGACCGGCACGATCGCGCCCGATCGTCACGACCGCCAGCTTCCGGCCGGCGCGCAGGTAGGTAACTGTGCAATCTTTTGCTTCGACGCGGCCATCGATGTCGATCCGGTCCCATCGCGGGGCGTAGCCGACATAATTCAGGATCAGGTCGTGCTGCTGCGTCCAGAAGAACGGGACCTGATCGAACGGTTCGCGAGCGCCGAGCATATTGCGGGCCGCGGTCTGCCCCTGGCGTTCAGCAACGACCCAGTGCTCGATGCGAATGGCCTCGCCGGTGAGCCGGTCGGGCCAGCGGGCGATGTCGCCGGCGGCATAGATGCCCGGAACGCTGGTCTCGAGATATTCGTCGACCTTGACGCCGCGATCGAGCGCCATACCGGCTTTCGCGGCGAGCGTGGTCCGCGGCCGCACCCCAACGCCGACCACGACGAAATCGGCGTCCAGCCGGCCGCCGCTCTCCAAGACGACCCGGTTCGGCTCGAATCCGGCAGGTGTCGTGCCGAGGTGCAACACAACGCCGTGCTGCTGGTGGACGCGGCGCACCAAGTCGCCGACCTCGGCCCCGAGGACCCGTTCCATCGGACGCGCCTCGGGCGCCACGACATGCACTTCGAGGCCGCGCGCTCGCAATGACGATGCAACCTCGAGGCCGATAAAGCTGGCGCCGATGACGACGGCGCGGCGCGCCGCTGTCGCCTCCGCAATAATCGCCCGGGTATTGGCGAGCGTGCGCAGGTAGTGGATATGCGGCAGCTCGCTGCCTGGAATCTCCAGTCTAATTGGCTCGGCGCCAGTGGCGAGAAGCAACGCGCCATAGCGCTGCCGGCTGCCATCCATGAGCTGGACTTCGCAAGCTCCCGGGTCAATGGCAACCGCACCGACGCCGAGGCGCAACTCGATGCCCTGCTCGCGGTAAAATTCCGGCGGGCGCAGCGGGATCCATTCCTCGGGTGCGTTCCCGGCGAGATAATCTTTCGACAGATTAGGACGATCGCAGGGCGGGGCCGCATCGTCGCTCAGTATCGTGACCGGACCGGAATAGCCCTCGTGCCGCAGCGTCTCCGCGGCTGCTTCTCCTGCTGCGCCGCCGCCGATGATGATGACCGACTCCGGGGCTGGCCGTCCGGCAGCCCGCGTCTTGCGGCCCGCCGCCGGAAGCTTTTCGCGGACATAGACGGTGCCGTTCTGCTCCTCGACGCGCCAGCGCGGCACCGGGTTGAGAGCCGGCGCGCGCAGCGCCTCGCCGGTGCGCAGGCTGAAACAGGCGTGATGCCAGGGGCAGCGCACGGTATCCGCGACCATCACCCCTTCGGCGAGCGGGCCGTGGTAGTGGCTGCATTCGGCGCCGATCGCGAACAGCTCCTGACCGCGGCGCGCCAGCAGCACGGCCTCACCCGCGACTTGGCCCAGCAGCATACCGCCATCGGCGATCTCAGACGCGCGCACCCCACCGGAAAAATCGGGGCCGCTCAGTTTGTTGTCATCGGCCATGCCGCCTCCTCCCTAGAGCGCGCCCCGGCAGTCGCGGCAGCGGGCGACAGCCGGATCTTGTTCGCGCCGTAAATCATCGACTAGTCCTCCTTCAAATGGTGCCCGGCGGCTGCGGGAAAAGCGGTGCTGCCGACAAAGGCAACACCGATGACTGCGGGGTTGGTTCCGTGCCACGCTCGGCCACAGCTGACGCGCGAGCAGGTTTGGGCCGACCCGTGAGCGCGATCACGGTTTCTGGCGCAGAATCCGGATTAGCCCCACCAGTCGAACTGAGCATTCGCAGCGGTCAACAATTCCGGCAGACAACGGCGGGCGATTTGCGAATGCTGGACGCCGGAGGTTTCCACCCGGTAGCGCTGCGCCAGGCCTTCGGTCAACGCCGCGCCGCCGGCGGCCAGGTGTCGAGCGATCAGCCCGCCGACCGCGCGCGAGAATGGCCCCGTCTGTTGCTCTATATAAATTATCCGCAGCGCGCCTGACCGCTGCGGCTCGCGCTGCAGCCGCTCGCCGAGCCACCGGTCGATCACCTCCAGGCCCCCCAACGGGTTGCCGCCGGCCGGATCTCTGCCGTAAAGCCCGTCGAACACAAAGAAATCGTCGGGCGACCGCCGCGCTCCGGCGATGACGTCGACCGCCGGCATGCCGCCGCCGGAATGCGCCGACAGAACAACGCGATCGGCCGCAAATGCTTCCGGCCGCCTTATCGTGCGGGCCAAGCAATGCAGCGCATAGTCGATCAGCCCGTCGATGCCGCCGCAGAGCAGCGCCGGAAAATCATAGTAATAGTGCCTGATCCAATTGCCGCGCGGCAATATCGCGAGCGTCGGCCGACTTCGGCGCGAGAGATCGACGCCGCTGCGCGCCACCTGCTCGGCCAACTGCATGGCGCCGCCTTCTTGCGAAAAGCCGTGCAGATGTAGCGCTACATCCACCGCCGCGGCCGATCCCGGGATGTGGTTCCAGCGCAAGAACAGATCGGGCTGGGCGCCCGCATGCGACCGCAGCACCGGGGTGTCGCTGAGATAGACCTCGCCCGCCGCGCAGGTCATAAGCCGGCTGCAGGCTGCCTACTGCAATTGCCGGATCAGACCGGCCCAGCGGTCGAGCACCGGCAGCACCTCGTCTTTCGTTCCCGCCTCGAGGCTGACATTGGCCCGCGCCACGCCAAGATCGCGGAGCCGTTTCAACCGGTCTGCATCCGCGGGTGCGCCCCCCAACGTCACCGGCAGCGAGGCGGGATCGCGCCCGGCTTCGCTCACCATCTGGCGGAAGCGCGGCAGATACTCGTCGGGATCGCCGCTGGAGGCATTCGGATACCAGCCGTCGCCATAGCTCACCGCGCGCCGCGCCGCCCACGGGAAGGCGCCTCCGACAATGACCGGCGGATGCGGCTTCTGCACCGGCTTCGGCCAGGTCATCATTGTTGGGAAATCGACGAGATCGCCGTGGTACTCCGCGGTCGACTTGGTCCAGATTTCTTTCATCGCTTCGATCTGCTCGCGCATCTTCTTGAAGCGGCTAGGAAACTCGGTACCGTGGTTCTCGACCTCCTCGGCGTTCCAGCCGCCGCCGATGCCGAACAGGAAGCGCCCGCCCGAGACCTGGTCGATCGACGCGACGAGCTTTGCTGTCTGGATCGTGTCGCGCTGGATGACGAGGCAGATCCCGGTCCCAATTTGGAGGCGCTGCGTCGCCGCCGCGGCCATCGTCAATGTGACGAACGGGTCCATCACGTCGTAGTAGCGTTTGGCGAGCTCGCCGCCGCCCGGCGCCGGCGTGCGCCGCGGCACCGGGATATGCGAGTGCTCGGCGGCCCACAGCGTGTCGAAGCCGCGTTCCTCGAGCGCCACCCCCAGCTCCGCCGGCGAGATCGAGTAGTCGGTGAAAAAGATCGAAGCGCCGAATTCCATCGGTTTGTTTCTCCGCGATCGGTGATCCGTCGGACGATCCTAGGTCACCGCGCCGCGGCCGACAACAGCACCTCCCATCCCGGCTTTTCCCGTTGAACCGGGAATTTTTGCGATGCTGCCCCACCTGTGCCGTTTTTGCACTGAAAACAGCGGGGCAAATCAATGCCTTGCGAATCAATTCCCGTGGCAGGTTAAACGGGAATTTTTCGTCCCTAAACGGGAATTAAATCCGCCGAACCGGGAATTACGGGAATTGGCAACAATGCTTCGCCGGATCACGGCCGAAGACCACAAGAGAACTGCAAACAAGCGCATTTGTAAAAATCCAATAAAACGTTATCTGAATTAACAACTGTTATTATACTCCAGAACTCCGCCTTTTGTAAGGCGGGGGCCGCTGCGCGGAGATATCCCTCGCGCATCGCGACACGCCGCCGAGTTGATAATTCAGTGGTCCTTTTCCGACGCAACTTTCCAGTCGTCGGCACTAGTTTGGTTGGCCTGCGGCTCGGTAGATCCGGGCGGCGTGAATTCCGAAACCACTTCGTGGATGTGACGGCCGCCGTGGCTGATCACAAACAGGATCTTAATGACCCCAGTCGAGCCCGTCGGGACAGGTGCGTTCAAGTTGATCATCATGCTGCCCGTGCAGTCGGGGTTGACAGTGTAGGTGCCTGTTTCTCGCCCTGGCGGTGAGAACTCGGCCGGAACGCTGTCGCCAATGTAATCACGCTGCGTGAGATTGCCCTGGCCGTCGAAAACCTTGATCCCTGCGACGACCTGCGGCGGATAGGTCGGAGTGTACGCGGTAACCCCGAAAGCGTATTCGCCCTTCAGCGTCTCATTGGAGCACCCGAAATCGTCGCCTCCTCCTGCCCGAGCCGCACTGCTAAGCGCCGGCAAAGCGATCGCAGCCGTTAGCATTACGCCAGAAAACCACCGCCTCATCTTCGACCTCCCTCTCCCATCATGGAATGCGCCGGGGCGGCTTGCGCCCCGACCTCGAGGAAGGGCCCATGCCGGCGGAAGGGGCAACAAAACGGCGGTTAAAAGTTCCGAAATTTTCCGAAACGCGGCAAAATCCGTCGGCAGAAACGCGAACCGAAGGCAAAGCCTCGTTTCGCCGCTTGCGCGCGGCGGCCAGAAGGAGACTGCGCCATGGAGGCGCTCGCGTCATCCGAGGTTTTCCTGTTCGAGGACTTCCGCTTCGACCGGCGGAGCGGAGCTCTGTTCCGGCGCGACGATAGCGGCGGGTTTGCGCCGGTCGCGATCGGCTCGCGCGGGCTCGACATTCTCGGCGTGCTGGTCGTGCGGTCGGGAAAGGTCGTCTCAAAGGACGAGATCATCGCCGCTGTCTGGCCGGGGACCATTGTCGAAGACAGCAATCTGACGGTCCAAATTTCTGCGCTTCGCCGTGTCCTCGATCGCGATCGAACGCAGGGAAGCTGCATTCAGACAGTGTCGGGGCGAGGCTATCGTTTCGTTGCCGCAGTCACGCAGCCCGTTGGTGAGGTGCAATCGGCACCCTCGCCGTTGTTTGACGGGCCGTTAGTAGGTGCGCCCGGCCAGATGGACATCCCCGTGCAACAACGGCTTTCGCGTCCGTCGCTCAGTGCCACGGACTCGATCCGTCGGCTCGCCGCGATCCTCGCGTTGGATGTCGCAGGCTATTCGCGCCTGATGGGCACCGACGAAGAAGGCACGCACGAACGGCTGAAGGCGCATCACCGGCAATTGCTCACGCCGACGGTCAGGGAGCGCCGAGGCCGTATCGTCAAGACGACCGGCGACGGGATGCTCGTTGAATTCCCGAGCGTCGTCGATGCGGTGCACTGTGCCGCAGAGATCCAGCGAGGGATGATCGACCGCGAGCCGCAGCTACCCGACGAACGGCGGATCAAATTTCGTATTGGCATTAATCTCGGCGACATCATCGCGGAAGGTGGCGACATCTTCGGCGACGGGGTCAATGTCGCGGCGCGGCTGGAAGCGCTCGCCCAACCCGGCGGGATTTGCATTTCAGGTGTGGTGCGCGACCAGATCCGCGACAAGCTGCCCCTTCTGTTCGATGATCTGGGCGAGCAGGAAATCAAAAACATTGCTCGCCGAGTGCGGGCCTATGCACTTCGCCCCGCGGCCATTGCCGACCTGCCTGCGTCGAGCATGCCGATCGCAACGCCGAGTGCCCGACACGTCGTCCGCACCTCCATTGCAGCCGCAATCGTGGCTGTGCTCGCCCTAGCCGTCAGCGCGTGGTGGCTTTGGCCGACTGCGAAATCGTTCCGAACAGCAGAGACGGCGGCCACTACGTCGATCTCGCAGGCCCTTGTCGCACCACGCCTGTCGATCGTCGTGCTGCCGTTCGCCAATCTCACCAACGATCCCGACCAACAGTATTTTGCCGACGGGATCACCGAAGATCTGACGACGGATCTGTCGCAGATCCCGGATATGTTCGTGATCTCCCGCAATACCGCGTTCGCTTATCGCAACAAGCCGGTCGGCACGAAGCAGCTCGGCCATGAACTGGGCGTGCGCTATATACTGGAAGGGAGCGTTCAGCGCTCGAGCTACCAGATCCGCATCAATGCACAACTGATCGACGCCGGGACCGACGCGCATCTGTGGACAGAGCGGTTCGATCGCGACATCGTCGATCTGTTCGCGCTGCAAAGAGAAATCACCGGCCGGATTGCAAACACACTGAACCTCGAGCTGGTCACCGCGGAGGCCGCCCGGCAGACGGACAATCCCGACGCGCTGGACTACATTCTCCGCGGTCGTGCGGCAAGGGCCAAGCCAAATTCTCCCGAAGGTCTCGGACAGGCAATCAATCTGTTTGAACGCGCATTGTCGATCGACCCGCAATCGGTCGAGGCACAGACTCAATTAGCGAACGCGCTCGCGAGCCGCGTGCTCGATGGAATGACCACCTCAAGGACGACCAACCTTGCCCGCGCAGAGGAGCTGGTCGATCAAGCCCTGACGGCGTCGCCGCGCTACGCGATCGCCCATGCTACCAAAGCCGATATATTCCGGGCTCAGAATCGATGCGAAGAGGCCATTCCCCAATACGAGACGGCGCTCTCCCTAAATCCCAACCTGGCATGGGCACTGCACGCTCTCGGCGGGTGCAAGTTGGTGATCGGCTCAATTGAGGAAGTGATCCCGATCGAGGAGCAGGCCATCCGTCTCAGTCCCCGTGATGCTAACATCGGCAATAGGTATTGGCGGATTGGCCTGGTGCATCTACTGCAATCTCGCACTGACGAGGCAATCACATGGCTTGAGAAGGCTGGTGCTGCCAATCCGACAATGGCGTATTTTCACTCAGCGCTCGCGTCCGCCTACGGCCTCAATGGCGAAACCAAACGCGCCGCTGCCGAACTCGCCGAAGCTCGCAAGCTCGCTGGCGACAACGGGTATTCGAGCATCGCTCGCATGGAAGCCGGGTTTGTCGGGGCGCCGAAGATCCGCGCCTTATATGAATCCACATATCTCGTTGGCCTGCGCAGGGCCGGCATGCCGGAGGAGTGAGGCGACCGCCGTCGGGCGAGACGGTCAGGTGCTCACCCTCTGGATAAGGCCAGGCTTGATCGCGAGAAATGCAGTGAGCATCGATGGCACGAGCGGCCTCAGATCTACATACGGTTGCATGGGGCCCGAACGAGAACAATGCCGAAAGGCAATTGCTATGTGCTGTTGGAACTCGATATTGCGGTCCGTTGTGACGAGGACGTCGTATTGGCCCCGCATCCGGCGCAACAGCTCGCCGTTCTTGACACCCGCCCAGCCGCAGCCGGCCACCGTGTCGACGGTATGACCGCACAGTTCCGCCGCAAGGTCCACAGGTAGCTGCTCGTCAAGCAGCACCCGCATTAGCCAAAACGGACTGGCGGGCTCGATCGAGCAACCCGATGGCTTGCTCGCGTCGCACCGATGGGAACTGGCGCAGAAACTCGTCTAGAGTGTCGCCGCCTTCCAGGTAGTCGAATAGCGTTCGGATCGGCACCCGCGTACCCAGAAAGACCGGCGTTCCACTCAAAATGTCGGGATCCCGCTGAACAATTCGGTCGAGCTGCATCGCCGTGATTGACGTTTTGCGGCTGCCTCTCCCAGATACATATAATAGTGCACAGCTACCGAAAAGGCTGACCTTGAGCGCCGTCTAGCGTGCGGAGCGCTCGGCGTGGGTGGGCATTGTGCGGAAAGGAAACATCCCGCGACGGTCATCGACATCAAAGCTTGGTTCGCGGCCCTTGACGGGTTTTCCGATGTGCCCTTCATGGAAGACGGACGTCAGCAGCCGCCAATGCCAGCCCTCGACGAATTGTTCGAGTGAGCTAACCTCCCGACGCCAGCCCAGAGTGAGCGGCGGAATGCGCTGACGCTTTTCCGCCTTACGTGGTTGCTTAAATCGCGCGGCCGCGCAATTCGTTGTTGGTGCGGCGGTCGCCGGCGAGCCAGCGCGCCAGTTCGCTGTGCGCGTCGGCGCGGCGCATTGCGTCGATCTCGGCGACGTCTTCGGGGTCCTGCGTGAATTCGACAATGAGCCCGTCGGGCGATTGCACGTAAATCGATTTGCAGTAGCCGTGATTGGTTTCGCGGTATTTCTCGCCGCCCGCTTCGAGCCGCTGTTTCAATTCTTCATAGGTTTCGCGCTCGGCCTTGAAGGCAATGTGGTCGTAGTGGCCGACCTTCGCCGGCTCTTTCGCCTGCGTCATCTCGTAGAGCTCGGGGTCGGCGAATTGGAAGAAGGCGAGCGCACCGTCATCCGCCATTCCGAAGAAGGTGTGGCAGAATTCGACTTCCCGCTGCAGTTCGGTGCTGAAGCTCTTCTCGCACCACGTCGCCACCAGCGGAATGCCCAACAGATCTTCGAAGAAGCGGCGGTTGGCCTCGTGGTCGCGGACCACATAGGCGTTGTGGTGCAGGCGTGACGGTAGGCGCGACAGCAATCCCATTTGCTCCTCCCATGCTCGAATAGCGGCAACCGATACCATAAAACGCCGGCGGCTTGACAGCGGCAGCGGCCGGCGCATGCTGGGGACCGCGTTTCGACTTCCCCTGAGGCCCATCTCATGATCAGCGCGGATCTCTCCGGAAAAGCTGCGCTCGTAACCGGCGCCGCTTCGGGCATCGGCCTTGCGACGGCCGAAGCCTTTGCGCGCTGCGGTGCGAGTGTGGCGCTGAACCACCTGCCCGACGACCCGCGCGGGCCGGCTGAGGTTGAACGTCTCAAAGCCGCGGGCCGGCGGGTCGTCGCGGCGCCCGGCGACGTCTCGCAGCCTGGGCAGGCGGAGCGGATGGTGGGGAGCGCGATCGATGCGCTCGGCCGGCTCGATTTTCTCGTCAACAATGCCGGCACGCCGAACACGCCGGCGCCGATCCCGTTCTCCGATCTCGATACGCTGACCGAAGACTTCTGGGCGAAGATCCTGACGACGAACCTGATCGGCCCGTTCCGCTGCGCGCACGCCGCGGTCGCGGCGCTGAAGGCGGCGCGCGGCGCGATCTGCAACACCGCCTCGATCGCCGGCGTGCAGGGCTCCGGCAGCAGCATTCCCTACGCGACGAGCAAGGCCGGGCTCATCAATTTGACGCGCAGCCTGGCGCGCACGCTGGCGCCAGAGATCCGGGTCAACGCGGTGGCGCCCGGCTTTGTCGACAGCCCGTGGAACAAGGATTGGCCGGCTGAGCGCAAGGCCGCCTCGATCGAGCGCACGCCTTTGAGGCGCGCCTGCAAGCCGGAGGACATCGCAGAGGCGATCTTCTTTCTGTGCGCCGGCGGCGCGATGATCACCGGCCAGACGATCATCGTCGATGGCGGTTTGACGCTGGGGTAGCGCTTTGGCAATCCCCATTAACACGCCATGTGTCGTTCCGGGATGCCCCCGAAGGGGCAGGTCCGGAAGCTATGAACACTCACCTCACCCAGTTATTACAGGCCGGTGTTCATGGCTTCCGGGCTCGCAGGCGCGGCCTGCGCCCCGGAATGACGAGGTGAGTTCCATGACTCGGGAGAGACCCTGATGGACGAGCCGATCAAACTGGAGATCTTCACCGATTACGTCTGACCCTGGTGCTATCTCAGTACCGTGCGTATTGAAAAGCTGAAGCAGACGTTCGAGATCGAGGCTGTCCTGGTGCATTTCCCGCTGCACCCGGAGACGCCCCCTGAAGGCCGCTCATTGGCAGAGCTGTATGCCGGGCGCGGCCGCGACCCGGAGGCGATGTATGTGCGCATGAAGCGGCTGATGGACGAGGAAGGCCTGCCCTATGGCCGGCGCACCCATACGTACAACAGCCGGCTCGCACAGGAGCTCGGCAAATGGGCCGACACGCAGCCGGGCGGCGAGGCGATCCACGACGCGCTCTACCGGGCCTATTTCGTCGACACGCGCAATATCGGCGACCCCGAGGTCCTGGTCGAGATCGCCGGGTCAGTCGGTCTTCCTGCAGAGGAGGCGCGACAGGTACTGGCCGAACGCCGCTGCAAGGACGCCGTCGATGCCGATTGGGCGAAATCGCGGCAATGGGGCGTCACCGGCGTCCCGACCTTTGTCGCGGCGCGCTACGGCGTCGTCGGCGCCCAGCCCTACGAGGTCCTTGAACAATTGCTCGACAAGGCCGGCGCGCGCCGCCGCTATTAGAGGCTTGATGAGCGGCCGGCGCCCGATCAGCTACGACGCGCTCCTGGGCCGGCAGATCATCGAATTGCATGTCTGGGCGGTGCGTCAGGGCCTTCGAGGCACCGCCGCGGCGGAGCTGTTCGACGGCTTCTGCCGACGCCTCATCGCGGCGGGCGTACCGCTGTGGCGCGGCTACGCGGCGATGGAGACACTGCATCCGCAATGGGGCGGCTATGGCTACACTTGGCGGCGCGATCTCAACGCGATCGAGCCTGGGCACTTCGAACGCGCCACATACCGCGGCCCGGTTTGGTTCGACAGCCCGTTTGCCTATCTCGTGAACCGGCGGAACGCTCCTGACGAAGCGACCAATCCCTGGCGGCATCTGCGGCGCCGTCTCGCGGGGCCCGAGGCGCAGCCCGATTTTCCTATCCTCAAGGAACTCGCCGCCGCCGGCGCCACCGATTATTTCGCCGAGATCGTGGGCTTTGGCGCGGATGGGGATCCTTCCTGGGGCACCGGCATCGGTTATTCCTTTGCGAGCGATCGGCCCGACGGCTTCCGCGATGATCATCTGCAGTTGCTGAAGGCGGTTTTGCCTGCCTTGTCGCTCGCGATGATGGCGCATGCGGGGCACACGATCGCCTCCGGCCTGCTTGCAGCCTATCTCGGCAGCGACGCCGGACGGCGCGTTCATTCCGGCGCGGTCGAACGCGGCTCGGTCGAAAGCATCCGCGCTGTGCTGTGGTACGCCGATATCCGCAGCTTCACCCAGCTCGCCGACAGCACGCGCGGGCCCGAGGTGATCGAATTGCTCAACGAGGTCTTTGAGACGATCACCGCGCCACTGCGCCAGCGCGGCGGCCAAGTCCTGAAATTCATGGGCGATGGCTTACTGGCGACTTTTCCGTTCGACGGGTCGACGGAACAGGAGACCTGCCTGCGGGCGCTCGACGCCGCGGCGGAGGCGATGCAAGCGCTCGACCGGCTCAATGGCGCGCGCGCCGAGGCGGGCAAGCCGGTTGCGTCGGTCGATGTCGCATTGCATCTGGGCGAAGTGCTGTACGGCAATATCGGGGCCGTCGACCGCCTCGACTTCACGGTAATCGGGCCGGCGGTCAATGAGGTGGCGCGCATCGAGCTGTTGTGCGAACCGCTCGGCTACAATGTGCTCATCTCGGCCGATCTCGCCGCCGCCGTTGGCGGCAGCCGCCGCCTCGTCGCCCTCGGCGAGCATCGGCTGCGCGGCGTGCAAGAGCCCCGCGCGATCTATGCATTGGCGCTTTAGGTCCCGTTACGGGTGGATCACTGTCGGCGTACGGCTGATGATAAAGGCCTCGTGACGCTCGAGGAAATCGGCCACGACTTCGGTGAACGCCTCCGGTCGCTCGGCGTCGATGGCGTGCCCGGCGTCATAGACAAAGACAAGGTGGCAGTTGGGGATCAGCCCCTTGTAGATGCGCCCCATCTCCGGTGGGATCACCGCGTCGAGCGTGCCGAACAAGACCAGCGCCGGAATCGCAAGTTCGGATAGTCGCCTTTCGAGATCTCGATCGCGGTCCGGACCCCGCAGCCGCAACACCAACGCCCTTGTCTTTGTTTGTATCGCTGGGTCGACCTGAGGCAGGGCAGGCATTCGCTCCGGATGCGCATAGAGCCGGCGCGCCATTTCTTTCGGCGAGCCGGCTGCGAGCTGCGAGCCTTCGGGGCGGATCGCCGCGGGGGCTGCGAGAACGAGCGCGCGGACCTGCTCCGGTTGCTGCACTGCCAGCCACAGCGCCGTCTTACCGCCAAAAGACGTGCCCCAAAGATTGAATTCGCCGAGACCGAGATCGCCGGCGGCCCGCGCCATCGTCAAAGCAAGCTCGGCCATGTCCCGTGTGACGGTGTTCTCGGGCGACTGCCCAAACCCCGGCATTTCAAACGCGATGACGCGGAACTGGCGGCTAAGGAGCTCGTGGGCCCGCGACAGCCGGAACCCACCCGCTCCATGCAGATGCACCAGTGGGCTCCCCTGCCCTGCTTCCAGGTAGCGAATGCGGAAACCGTCGGCCTCGACGAAACCTTCGGTGAACATCAGGATCCTTTTTCAAACATCGCGAATGCGCGGCAATACCTTTTTGCCGAACAACTCGAGGGTTTCCATCAGCGCGTCCGGATCATCCGAGTCCGGGTTGCGGAACATCAGGTCGATGACGCCGACGCCGACCTCTTCGCGGCAGCGCTTCACCTGCTCGACGACCCTGTCCGGGCTGCCGAAAAAAGTCGTCGGCAAGACACCGCCGACATTCGCGGGACGCGGTTCGCCGGCGACATTGCGAGCATCCGCCTTCAAGAGGGCATCGCGCAGGCCTGCGCGCATCGGAAACGGCGGCTGTGTCGGCTGTTTCAGCGCCTTTTCGGCCGCCTCGTCGGTCTCGGTCAAGAGGATGTTGGCGCGGTAGACCATCTGCTCCGGTGTCGGCTGCCAGCCGTAACGCGCGCACTCTTCGCGATAATAGCGGGTCGATTTGCCAACGACCTCGTAGGGCGCGAATGAGACCCCGAGGCCGATATGGTGGCGCGCGGCGAATTCGCAGCTCTCGCGGCTGGTGCCGAGCGCGTAGGTCGGCGGGTGCGGCTGCTGCAATGGCCGCGGCCATACCGAGACGGTGCGGAACTGGTAATAGCGGCCCTGCCAGCCGAACGGCTGCGGCTCGGTCCAGGCTTTGAGGATCAGTTCCATGCCTTCGTCGGTCCGGTCCCGCGCCTCCTGCGGGTTGAGGTCGAAGGTCAGGTATTCGTTGGTCGTGCCGCGCAGCATGCCGACGACGAGGCGGCCCTGCGCCAGGGTATCGACCATCGCCAATTCTTCGGCGACGCGCACCGGGTTGCTCTGCGGCACGATCGGACCGAGATAGGCGATCTTGATCCGCGGCACGCTGGCCGCGATGTAGGCCGCCGAAATTGCCGGGGCCGGCGTCAGGATGCGCGGCGAATAGTGATGCTCGGAAACGCTGACCCAGTCGAAGCCGAGCTCCTCGACAAAGCGCAGGCGCTCGATCATGCCATTGTAGGCTTGGGCGCCGGCATCGGGGTCATAGTCGCCCGGCGGCACCGGCCAGTAGGCCGGTCTTGCCGCGGGGTCATGGTACCGGGCAGTTTCGAAATAGGAGACCTGCATCTCGGTCCTCCTGCTCTCAGAAGAAGACGCTGACGTTCTTCGCCGACAGCACGTTCTGGTCGAGGGTCAACTTGCGCCGGGCGATCTTCCAGGCGCCGTCGACCCGACGCAGCACATCCTGGCGCGCGCCGACATAGAAGTCCTCTTCGCTTTCGGCGCGGCTGCGGTAGACAATGAAGTTCGAATAAACGCGGACCTCGGACGGACCATCACCCTCCGCGACCTCGATGTTGACGACGAAATGGCGGGTGCGCGACGGCGGGTCTTCCGCCCAGGCCATTCCCGTGTCCAGCCGCGCAACGCGCCCGGCGAGCGTCTCCTTGGTTTCGTCGAGGATCGAGAGCTCGTCCTCACGCGTCTGGTCGTCCTCGACGTAACGGTTCGGGCTGAGGATCGCGATCGCTTTGCTCGACCGCGGGTAACGGTTGGTTCGCGAGCCCATCCAATAGCGGACGTCATCGGTAAAGAGCTCGAGCCATTCGTGAAAGCGCCGCTCGTCCAAAAGCCGCGCCTCGCGGAAGAGGAACTGTTCGACCTCGCGGATCAGGTTGTGATCGAAAGTGAGCTCGTTACGCATGCCGCCTCTCCTGCCCGTCGGCCTTCGCCAGCTCCGCCCAACCCGCTGCCGCCATCAGCTCCGCCCAGCGGTGATAGAACTGCCGGTGATTGCTTTCACTGAACCCACAGTCGCTGACCCAGGCGCCGAGCGCCGGATCGAAGCGTTCGTGCCCGAGGCCCATTTGCGTGTTGACGGGCACGCGGCGCGCCATAACGCCGCGGCAGGTCTGCGTGCATTCCTGCCAATTGTCCATGTCGTCCTGCTCGAATGTCCCGGCGGGGCTGAAGCCGCGCACGCCCGACAGCCGGAACGCCCGCTTGACTTCGGGCGGCGCCGTCTTGTCGACGACGACCCATGACCAGATCTCGGTCTTTTCGGGACCGCGCGGCTGCCACACGCGCAATGTGCGCGACGTACCGCGCAATACCGAAAAATTGGGGAATACGGTACCGACGATCGGGGTGACGAGGTTGGCGCGCGGCCCAAGCCGGCGTTCGACCTCAGGCCGGATGGCGCGCTCATAGGCCTGGATCTCCGGCAACGGCGCGTCGCCGAATGCGTCGGGACCGATACAGATCAGCCCGTGGCCCAAACCTGGCGACACCATCCGGTTGGCGCTTGCCGGGCTCGCAGTCGACCCGACGCTGAACCCCGTCGTGATCGCCGCCCCGTGACTCCAGTGCACGTGGTAGGCGTCGCCGCCAAAATTCTCGGCCGGGAACTTCCAGTTGCACGGCATGACCCATTTGTGGGTCGCGACAACCTCGATGCCGCCCTCGCGCCGGTCGACAAACGTATCGAGATACCAGGCCATCTCGCCGAGATATTCGTGCAATGGCGGCGCCTGTGGGTCGAAGGTGGCGAAGTAGAGGCCCTTGTAGTTGTCCAACTGCGCCACCGGCGAGAGACCCCAACGCTCGCGGTCGAGTTCGCTGTGGTAGGCCTCTTTCAGGTAAGGCACGCCAATCAGCCGCCCGTCGTTGCGGTAGGTCCAGCCGTGATAGGCGCAGGTGAAGCTCGCCGTATTGCCGGCCTCGGCCCGGCACAGGCGATTGCCGCGGTGCCGGCAGACATTGAGAAAGGCACCCACCTGTCCGCTATTGTCGCGCACGACCAACACCGGGTCTTCGCCCATATAGGTCGTAAAAAAGTCGCCCGGCTCCGGGATCTGGCTCTCGTGGCACAAAAACAGCCAGCAGCGTGCGAAAATCCGCTCCAATTCCTGCTCGTAGATCTCCCGCTCAATAAAGATGCGGCGGCTGATAAGGCCGCGTTCGGTATCGACCAGACCTGCGATATCGCCTCCCATGCGTCCCCTCCTCAGGCCGCGCCGTTCATCAGCTGCGCCCAGCGGCGATAGAACTGCCGATGATTGCTTTCGCTGATGCGGAAATCACTGGCCCAAGCGTTGAGCTTCTCATCGAAACGCTCGTGACCCAGCCCCATTTGCGTGTTGACCGGGAGCCGCCGGGACACGACACCGCGACAGGTACGCGTGCATTCCTGCCAATTGTCCATATCGTCCTGCTCGAACGTTCCCGATGGGCTGAAACCCCGCACGCCGCCGAGCCGGATTGCTTCCTTGACACGCGAAGGCGCCGCCTTGTCGGTGTAGACCCATGACCAGACTTCGGTCTTGTCGGGTCCTCTCGGCTGCCACACGCGGAAGGTGCGCGAAGTAGCACGCAGCATCGAGAAGTTCGGGAACATCGTGCCGACAAGCGGGTTGATGAGACCCGCTCGCGGCCCGAGGCGCTTTTCAACCTCCGGCCGGATCTGCTGCTCATAATCGAGCAGCGCCGGCATCGGCGGCTCGCCGCTGTCGTTTGGGCCGACGCAGATCAGCACATGACCATTGCCGGGCGACACCATCGCGCCGGTCGTTTCCGGTTTCGTCGTGACGCCGGTGCTGAACGAGGTTTTGACTGCCGAGAGGTGGCTCCATGGCACGTGATACGCGTCGTCGCCGAAATTCTCCGCCGGAAATTTCCAGTTGCACGGCATCACCCATTTGTGCATGCCGCCGATCACCTCGATGCCGCCCTCGCGGCGGTCAAAGAACGCATCGAGATACCACGCCATCTCGCCGAGATATTCGCGCAATGGCGGCGCCTCCGGGTCGAAGGTGGCGAAGTAAAGGCCCTTGTAATTGTCCAATTGCGCCACCGGCGAGAGCCCCCAGCGCTCGCGGTCGAGTTCGCTGTGATAGGCTTCCTTGAGGTACGGCACGCCAATGAGCCGCCCGTCATTGCGGTAGGTCCAGCCGTGATAAGCGCAGGTGAAGCTCGCGGCATTGCCGGCGTCAGCCCTGCACAGCCGGTTGCCGCGATGCCGGCAGACATTGAGAAAGGCGCGTACGCGGCCCGAGCTGTCGCGGACCACCAAGACCGGGTCTTCGCCGATATAGGTCGTGAAGAAGTCGCCGGGCTCGGGGATCTGGCTCTCGTGGCACAAAAACAGCCAGCAGCGCGCGAAAATCCGCTCCAGCTCCCGCTCGTAGATCTCGCGTTCGATGAAGATGCGGCGGCTGATCAGACCCCGTTCGGCATCGACGAGACGAGCGATGTTTGTCATTTGATTACTCCCAGACGGTAGACGCCGCCTCACTCTAGCGGGGCCGCCGGCTCCTCGTAACAGCCAAAGCGGTGATGCCGACCATAACGAAGCGTTATCCGACGTTAGACACTGTTTGGCGACGGACCCTCAGGCGTTTGCCGCCATATCGGCCCAGCTGTCGGCGGCCATTAATTGCGCCCAACGACGGTAAAAGCGGCGTTGGATGAGTTCGCTGTAGCGGTAGTCGCTGGCCCAGGCCGCCAAATCCTCGTCATAGCGCTCGTGGCCGCGCCCCATTTCGTAACTCAGGTATTCTCGGCGCGCGACGGCGCCACGGCCGGTCTGGGTGCAGCCCTGCCAATTGTCCATGTCGTCCTGCTCGAAGGTGCCGGAGGGGCCGAAGACCCGCGCGCCGGCGAGCCGGATCGCCTCCTTAACGTCGGGGGGTGCGGCCTTGTCGGCATAGACCCAGGCCCAGACCTCGGTCTTTTCAGGCCCCCGCGGATGCCACACGCGGAAGGTGCGCGAGGTCGGCCGCAGCATCGAGAAGTTGGGAAAGACCGTGCCAACGATCGGCTTCACGCGGTTGAGGCGGGGCCCCAGGCGCGCCCGCATTTCCGGCAGGATCCGGCGCTCGTATTCGAGGATCTCGGGGGACGGCGGATCGGCGACCGTGTCCGGGCCGACGGCGGCCAGGCAATGGCCGTTGCCGGGCGACAGCGCCGTTCCCAGCGGGTCAGGAACGATGCGGAAATCGCCGCCCGAACCGGTCCGGACCGCCGACAGGTGGCTCCAGCTGACGTGATAGCCGTCGCCGCCGAAATTCTCGGCCGGCAGCTTCCAATTGCACGGCATCACCCACTTGTGCATGCCGCCGATAACCTCGATGCCGCCCTCGCGACGGTCGAAGAAGGTGTCGAGATACCAGGCCATCTCGCCGAGATACTCGCGCAATGGCGGCGCCTCTGCATCGAACGTCGCGAAGTACAGACCCTTGTAATTGTCCAGTTGCGCCACCGGGTTCAAACCCCAGCGCTCGCGGTCCAATTGGTTGTGATACGCCTCTTTCAGGTAGGGCACGCCGACCAGCCGGCCGTCATTGCGATAGGTCCAGCCGTGATAGGCGCAGGTGAAGCTCGCCGCATTGCCGATATCGGCGCGGCACAGCCGGTTGCCGCGATGCCGGCAGACATTGAGAAAGGCCCTTACTTGGCCGGCACTGTCGCGCACCACCAGCACCGGGTCCTCGCCCATATACGTCGTGAAGAAGTCGCCCGGCTCCGGGATCTGGCTCTCGTGGCACAAAAAGAGCCAGCAGCGCGCAAAAATCCGTTCCAACTCCTGCTCGTAGATCTGGCGTTCGATAAAGATGCGGCGGCTGATCAGACCGCGTTCGGCATCGACCAGTCGGTGCATATCCATTGCCGGTATCTCCCTCAACTGCGCCGCGGGACGCGGAGCGTCGCTCCGGCGTCGACGGTCAAAATCGTGCCGGTGATGCCTCTGGCGTTTTCTCTGGACGACAGAAATACGTAGGCGCCCGCTAGATCGCCCGGCGCGAGCGCGAGCTGCAGCGGATTGCCGGCCCGCAACCGTTCCTCGGTATCGGGGTTGGCGAAATGCGAGCGGCCCTCCTGGCGGAGCGCCGAGAGGCCGCGCAGATCGGTCATCGTACCGCCCGGCGCGACACCGTTCACTCGGATGCGCGGCCCCAATTCTGCGGCCAACTGCCGGATCAGCCCGACGACCGCGTGTTTCGAGGCGGTGTAGAGAGATCCGCCGCCACCTGAATTCTGGCCCGCCACCGACGCCGTGAAGACCATCGAGCCCTCGGTCTTCATGAGCTCGGGCAAGGCCGCCTTGGCCCCGAAGACGCAGCCTTTGACATTGACGCCGAAGAGTTCGTCATAGGCTTCGGCGAGATTTTCTTCAGGAAATTCGGCGAGCGAGACGTAACTGTCGAACACTCCGGCATTGCCGACGAAAACGTCGAGCCGACCAAACGCACTCACTGTTTCGGCGACCGCTCGCTTGTTGTCGGCCAGCTGCGCAACATCACCGGTGGGCGCGACCACGTTATTGCCGAACTCGGCCCGCAGCTCTTCCGCGCGAGCTGGAACCCGATCCAAGACGCCGACGCGCGCACCCTCGGCGATAAAGCGCGCGACCACCGCCCGGCCGATACCGGAACCGCCGCCCGTCACCAACGCTACTTGTCCGTCGAGCCATCCCATCGTGCGCCCTCCCCGATGAAACCCCTCCCCCTCCCCTCCCCCGCAAGCGAGGGAGGGTGACGGAGGGGGCGGGCCGGTTGAAAGCCGATCTTAGTTGTCGCTGACATCCTTTGAAATAGCCTCCTTGCCCGACCGCTTGGGCTCACGCCCGGGGCGCGCTATGCTTCCGCCGACGTCTGCAAAAAGGAGAAAATCGTGAGCCCGCACCTGATTTCCTGCGATGACCACATGGATCTGGGTCAATTGCCCTCAGATCTATGGACCGCCCGGCTGCCGAAATCGCTGCTCGGCCGGGCCCCGCATATCGAGGAGCGCGACGGCCAGGCAGTTTGGCTCTGTGACGGCAAGGTGTGGGGCAGCTGGGCCGGCAAGCCGCTCGGCAACGAGCAGCTCGCGCGTCCGAAGCCGCTCTACAACGCCTTCGACCGCGGCGGCATCGCCGATCAGAGCGCGCGGCGCCCGGCGGTGGCCGAATTGCGGCTTGCCGATATGGATCGCGACGGGGTGCAGACGCAGGTCATTTTCGGTCCGATCTTTCAGATTTCGACCGAGGACCCGGTGCTGCGCGCCGCCTGCTACCGCGTCTACAACGATTGGCTGATGGAATTCTGCGCGGCCGCGCCCGACCGGCTGATCGGCGTACCGATGCTGCCCGAGACCCCCGAGGGCGCGACGGAAGAATTGCTGCGGCTTGCCGCCAAAGGGGGCGTGCGTCAGGTCAATCTGATGATCGCCCAAATCAAGCCGAAACTCGACGACCCGGGCTGGGAGCCGCTGTGGCGCGCCCTGGAAGAGAGCGGCATCGTCCTGTCATGGCACATCACCGTGTTTCTTCCGGTACCGGGCAGCCGCGCGGCGGGCAAGGCTGCCAGCGTGTTCGAGAACACCAAGGGGTTCCTCAACAACTTCCTTGAACCGTTCGTCGATCTGTTCGCCTGGGGGATCCTCGAACGCCACCCGAAGCTCAAGATGGTCATGGCCGAGGCCGGCACCGGCTGGCTGCCATGGCTGGTGCAGGAGCTCGACTACCGCCATTGGCGGCTGTGGGAGGCGAAAGATTTTTGGGCCGACAAGGGGGGCCTCGCGCTCGAAACCAAGCCCAGCGAACTCTTCAAACGCCAGATCTGGGCGACCTTCCAGGAGGATCACGTGGCGATGTCGCTGATCCCGTTCTTTGGTGAAGGCCACCTCCTTTGGGCGTCGGACTACCCGCATCCCGACAGCGTGTGGCCTAACTCGCGAGCGGCGATCGAACGGCAGACGCGTGATCTCTCTCCCGAGATGCGGCGCAAGCTGACGCATGACAACGCCGCCCAGCTCTACGGGCTGTCGTGACGCTGCGTTCTCTTGCCCCGCTTCGCCCCCACCCGTTCCCTCCCCGCTTGCGGGGGAGGGTTGGGGAGGGGGCGGGCCAGCTTCACTGGAAGTGGACGCAATGACCAGCCTCGACCGGGAGCTCGAGGAGCTGCGCGAGGCGGCCGGGGCTTATGGGGCGCGGCATCGGTTCATCCCGGAGTTCCGCTATCCTCCCGGCGTGCGGATCGCGGTGAATTTCACGCTCGATTTCGACTCGATGCTGCTGCGCCGCCTGCTGAACGAGCCGCCGATGCAATTGGCGAAGGGTGAGTTTGGCGGCCGGGTCGGCATCTGGCGCCTGATCGAACTCTTCGACGCGCATCGCGTGACGGCGACGATCTTTACGCCGGGCCGCGCCTGCGAACTCTACCCGCAGGCATTGCGCGCCGCGGCGCGCAGCGGCCACGAGATCGCCGATCATATGTGGGAGCACCGCGTGCCAAACGAGGCGGAGCTCGAAGAAGACCATCTGTCGAAGACAGTCGCGGCTCTCGAGAAGATCAGCGGGCGGCGACCCGTCGGCACGCGCAGCAGCCACAGCGCCGCGCTACTGCGCAAAGACGGCTACATCTACCGGTCGGAGGGCTCGGCCGATCAGCGACCGCATTACGAGCTCGACGAGAACGGCGAGAATTGCCTCGTCAACCTGCCGTTCCATTATGTGATCGACGACGCGATGTTCTTCAGCTTCGCGTGGCTCGGAAGCGAGAACCAGGCGCAGCGCGTCACCGACCCGGAACGCGTCTTTGACATCTGGTGGGCGGCCTTTCGGCAGCAATACGGGGAGGGCGGTTATCTCAATATTTGCATGCATCCCTTCGTCTCCGGCCGGGCGCTCAGGGTGGCGATGCTCGACCGGCTGATCACGCGGATGAAAAGCCTGCCCGGCGTCTGGTTCCCGAACTGCGAGCAAATCGCCCGCTGGTGCCTCGAACAATTTCCGCCAGCCGGAGCGAGTTAGAATGCCTTGGAAAGAGCGCTACACGATTTCGGACGAAAAAAGCCTCACCGATGACGAAGTCCGCTGGCCCGGCGGCGCTCGCTGCTGCGTCAGCATCACGATCGACCTCAGTATCGCAGCCGGGCCCTCGGGCATTCGCGCGACGGATCTGGGGACGCCGCCTGCCCTGTTCGGAATGGGCCAAGGGCTCGACGCGGTGCTCGGCATACTGAAGCGCTACGACCTCAAAGCGACCTTTGCAGTCCCGGCGGTCATTGCGCATATCTATCCCGACAAGATCCGCGCTATAGCCGGGGCGGGCAACGAAATCGCGGCGCACGGCTTCAAGCACGAGGACGTCAGTTCGCTCGAAGGCGCGGACGAGCGCGAGCGGATTGCCCACACGACCGCCATCCTTGCCGATGTCACCGGCCGGCGGCCGGCTGGCTGGTTCTCGTTGCCGCGGCAGGGCGACCCTTTCGCCGGCGGCACGATCAGCCCCAATACGATGCAGCTGCTGATCGAGAGCGGCTACACTTACATGGGCAATAGTCTGGCGGACGACATTCCGCACTACTGGGTGACTGATTTCGCCAGCCCGCAGGCGATCCTGACCCTTCCGTACTACTACCATTTCGATGATCAATTCTTTTTGATGTTTCCGCGGCGCGGCACCGGCCTCGAGCATCCGGACGCCTTATTTCGGAACTGGAAAGCCGAGTTCGACGCGCAATACCGGCGCGGCCGGCACTTCCACATGACCTTGCACCCGCAGCATATCGGCTGGTGCAACCGGCTGCAGTTATTGGACGACTTCCTCGCCCATGTGCGGCGCTTTCCCGATCTGTGGAACCCAACCGGCGAGGAATGTGCGCGCTATTGGCTCGAGACGTATCCCGCGAGCTCGTATCTGAAGCTGGAGCCGAGCATCTGGCAAGACTACCCCGGCAGCCTCAGTTAGCGTAGCTGAGATTGCTTCCCCCGGAACGGCCCGCCAGGCCGGCCGGGGTCGCAATGACAGCGAGATTGCGTCATTGCGAGGAGCGTAGCGACGAAGCAATCTCCTGCCCAGATCCCCGCGGTCAGCCGCGCGCGAGCGCGTAGACCTGCGTGCCTCCTGGCGGCGGGGGATGAGTGATCCAGCTCTCGCCGCCGTCGCCGCTGGAATAGACTTCGCCGCCATTCGTGGCGCAGGACATGCGTTCCGGTCGGCGTTCGTCGAAAGCGAGTTTGAACATGGTGTGCATTGGCCTCTGGCCCATATCGACCCGGGTCCAGCTGTCGCCGCCATCGGAGCTCTTCAGCAGCACTCCGACATCGCTCTGGAAACCGGCGCCCGCTGCGACCCACAGCTTGCGCGCCGTGCCGGGCACCTCGCGGATGTCGCGGCAATAGATCTGGCCCTTGGCATTGAGCGGATCGAGCGGCACGTGCCGCCAGTGATCGCCGCGGTCGACGCTGTGGAACATGCCGGCCCGGCCAATGCCGAAAACAGTGTCGGGTCGCCAACGGCTCGCCAATACGCCGTGCATGTCAACGGCGTCGTCGTTTACGTACTGGCCGTGGCTCAAATTCTCCCAGTGTTCGCCGCCATCGGTCGAGCGCAGCGTACCGCCAACCTCGATCGCCGCGTAGATCAGGTCGGGCTCATTGGCACTGGCGTCCAGCATCAACACCCGTTTGGCAGGATTGGCGCCTGGCGCGGTCGTGATCTCGGGAAAACGGACGCTGACCGGCAATCGCGTCCAATGCTCGCCGCTGTCATCGCTGCGGTAGATCTCGCAATTCTCGTAGCCGACGAACATTACGTCGGGATCGTGCGGGTGAAACAACACCGACCAGACCGGCAAGCCATGGTCGGGCACCTCCACCTTTTCCCAATGCTCGCCGCAATCGTTGCTGCGATAAGGCCCGGACTGCGTGCCGGCACAGATAATTTCCGGCTTCTGCGGATGCACTGCGAGGGCGCGCACCGCCGGCGCCTCGGGCAAGCCGCGCTGCAGCGGCTCCCATTCGTTGCTGCCATCGGCCATGCGAAAGAGACCGGCATGCACGACGCGGCCGCGCCCGGTTTCGCCGGCGAGGCCGAGGTATAGAAAAGATCCGTTGCTCGTCATGAGATGGCCCACCTTACCTCTGTGCGAAGTCGCCATCGATGTTGGTGGCGAACTCCGGTATCGAGGTGCGGATCGGCAAAGTCAAGCGAGCTGGATGGAAAACTGCGGCCGGTCAGAGAGCGTTTCCGAGGAAGGCTATCATCAAACCCACGGTTCCGCCGCATAAGGTGCTGACAAGGATGTCGCGCAGGAGCGCCACGCCGCCCTTGCAGTCGAGGCTATTGCGGCACCTCGGTGAGGCGGCGGGCTCGGATAAGCAAGGCGGCATGGCACATCTCCCGGTCGCGTGGTTTGCTTGTCGCGTAATTCTGCTCCCGGAGACGCCGATGTTGTGTGAGCCGCTTCACAAACGGTCGAATTTTTAATCGACTGTGTCAGCGAACGTGATCAGCCGACCGTGCCATCAGGGGTGCGCCGCAGCACCATCCCCGGGGTCGCGCCGGTGTGCCGCGCGTTCTCGACAACGACGACGCCGTTGACGATTACCGTGGTGCGCTCGCCGGTCGGGTATTGATGCGGGTCGGCGTAGGTCGCGCGGTCCTTGAAATCGGCCGGATCGAACATCGTGACGTCGGCGCGGTAGCCTTCCTTCAGCAGGCCGCGGTCGCGCAATCGCAACGCCCGCGCGGTCGCACCGGTCATCTTGTGGACCGCTTGCTCGAGCGGCAGCAGATGCTCTTCGTGGACATAGCGACCCAGGACACGCGGAAAGGTCCCGTAGAAACGTGGGTGCGGCTTTCCCTGGCCAACGACTCCGTAATCGGCGACGCAGTTGCCGTCGGAGCCGACGAGCGCTGCGAGCGAGCGGACGATCTCGCGGATGTCCTCCTCTGCGATCGATGTGATCAGCACGCGGGTCGCGCCATCATCTTCGATCAGATAGTCGCAGACGAGGTCGATCGGATCGCGACCGCGCGCGGTGGCGAGCCCTGCCACTGTCTGACCGGCATGTTGCGGCAGCTTGGGCGATACCGAGATCCGTACAGCCTCCCAGGATGGGATGCGGCCCCAATTGTTGAGCCCGTCGCGCTCGAGCTCGCGGCGGATCCGTTCGCGGGTTTCGCAAAGCGCGAGACGCTTCAGCATCGCCTCCTGGCCGCCTACCTGCACCCAGGGCGGCAAGAGGTTCTTCAGCGGGTTGGCGCCAGCGGTATAGGGATAGGCGTCGCAATCGATGTCGCAGCCTTCAGCCCGCGCTCCCTCGAGCATCGCCAGGATCTGCGCGGCCTTCCCCCAATTGTCGACGCCCGAACATTTCAGATGCACGATCTCGACATGGACGCCGACGCGGCGGGCAAAATCGATCGCCTCCTCGACGGCGCCGATCACGCCGTTTGACTCGTCGCGGATGTGCGTGAAATAGGCGGCGTTATGGCGCTTCAGCACGGCACCGCAGGCAAGCATTTCCTGCGGCTCGGCAAAGCTGCCGGGCGGCGTGAAGAGGCCCGATGACATCCCCAGCGCGCCGGCGGCGAGCCCCTCCTCCAACAGCGCGATCATGTCTTCGAGCTCGGCCGGGCGCGGCGCGCGGTCCTCCAATCCCATCGCCATCAGCCTCAGCGTGTTGTGGCCGACCAGCATCCCGGTATTGACCGCGACTGCCGGAAAGCTGTCGAGATATTCCGGAAAGCGCATCTCGCGAAACGGCAGCCACGGCGCGCCGCCACTCAAATAGTCGGCAAGCAATCGCGCCTTTCCCGGCAATACCGGCGCGACCGAAAACCCGCAATGGCCGATGATCTCGGTCGTCACCCCTTGCCGCACCTTGCTCTCGGCCCTCGGGTTGATCGGCAAGGTGAAGTCGGAGTGGGTCTTTATGTCGATAAAGCCGGGCGCCACCGCCAGCCCCTCGGCATCGATTATTTTGACCGCCTCGGCCGGGAGCGATCGGCCCGATGCTGCGATGCGGCCTTCGCTGAGCGCAATATCGCCGATTTCTCCCGGCCGGCCGCTGCCGTCGATCAGCCAGCCGCCGCGGATCAGGATGTCCCAGCTCATCACCGCGCCAGATGCGCCTCGCGGCGGCGGTAGAGCTCGTCATCGCCATAGCCCATCGCCTCGGGCCGGCCGCGGCCGAGCATGACCTGCATGTAGACCGGTTCGAGACCGTCGTTCTGGAAACCATGAATGACGCCGGGCGGGCAGGCGATGCATTCCCATTTCCCGAGCTTGCGGCTGATTCGCCGCCCGTCTTCGTCTTCGACGAAGACCGTCAGGTATCCCTGCAGCACGAAAAACACTTCTTCGACCTCGTGGGTATGCGCGGCGTTGCCCTGCCCCGGCGGCACATAGACGATGCTGAGCGTGAAACCGCGCGCCGGGATCGTATCGGGGTCGTCGTGCTTGCCGGAGCCGCCGGCGCCGATGAAGCGGTGCTGCGCGCGGCGGTAGCCTTCGATCTTGGCGTCCTCAAAGGCTTCCCAATCGGCCTTCTTGTCGCGGAAGCGGCCGATATAGCGCTCCGCAATCTCCTCGAGCGACAGCGCGGCGATTTCCGGCGGCATTGCGTGGCGTGCTTTGACCATCGGCATTCCCTCGGCTGTTTCAGCGCCAATATACGCGACTACCGGACAACAACGCGCGGGATCTGAGGGGCGGCGCGACGCGCTTGTTGGCTGCGTCGACGCTCGCCAGCTTTAGCTGCGTACCGCGCCGGCCGCCACGCGAGCTCTCCTTATCGCGGCGAGGACGCGGCGTGGGGTGATCGGGGTTTCGTTGACCTCCGCGCCGATGCTGCTGAGCGCGTCGCGGACCGCGTTGGCGATTGCGGCGGGGGGCGCGACGGCGCCGCCTTCGCCCATGCCCTTCATGCCGTATTCGGTGTGCGGCGTCGGGGTGTGCAGGTGGCCGATCTTGATCGCCGGCATTTCGGCGGCGCCGGGCATCAGGTAATCGGCCAACGTGCCAACGAGCGGCTGGCCGGCCTCGTCATAGGGGATTTCCTCGAATAACGCGGTGCCGATGCCTTGCACGACGCCGCCCCGGATCTGGCCCTCGACGAGCAGCGGGTTGACCATCGTGCCGCAATCCTCGGCGACGGCATAGTCGAGAAGCTCGATAAAGCCGGTCTCCGGGTCGACCGCGACGACTGCGCCGTGCGTCGCGTATGAGAAAACGCCCGTGCTGATTGCCGGCTCATAGGTCGCGGTCGCGTCGAGCAGCGGGTCGACGCCTTGCGGCAGTCCGTCCATGCGCAGATGCGCAACTTTGGCGATCTCGGCGATCGAGACCGACCCCTGCGGCCCCGCGACGACGCCATCGGCGCAGCGCACCGCGGCGACATCGCATTGTAAGAGATGCGCGCCGATGCGGCAGAGCTTGTCGCGCAATATGCGGCTGGCGCGCGCCACCGCGCCGCCCGACATCACCATGCTGCGTGACGCAAAAGTGCCGAACCCGAACGCGGTGCTCTCGGTGTCGCCGTGGCGCACCGAAATCCGCGCCGGGTCGATGCCGAGCTCCTCGGCCGCAACTTGTGACAGCACCGTCTCGAGCCCCTGCCCGTGCGACTGGATGCCGACCATCAGCACGACAGAGCCGTCGGTCAGCACGCGCGCGGTGCAGCTCTCAAAACCGGGGATGATCGCCGCGCCGCGCGCCGCGAACTCGGCGGCGCCATGCGCTGTCTGTTCCGCAAAAGTCGCAAAGCCGATGCCAACCTGCCGCCCATCAGGCTCGCCGCGGCGCTGGCGCTGGCGGACCGCCGGCAGGTCCAACAGCTCGGCGCACAGTCGGACGCTCGCGGCATAATCGCCGCTGTCGAGGCGCAGACCGCCGATCGTCGCGAACGGCATCTGTTGCGGCCGCACGAGGTTGAGCGCCCGCACCTCGTTGGGCTCGCTCCCGACGGCGCGGGCGACCTCGTCGACGAGCCGCTCGATTACAAAACACGCGCCCGGGCGGCCGACGCCGCGATAGGGGCCGAGCGGTGTCTTGTTCGTCGCGACCGTGTAGTGTCTGGCGCGGTAATTCGGGATCATATACGGCCCGGGCAGCGCGCGCGCCACCATGCCGGCTTCGTGATACGGCCCCTGCGGCCACAGCCCGTAGGCGCCGCCATCGACGACGATCTCGGCATCAACGCCGAGAATGCGGCCCTGCCGGTCGGCATAGGCGGTGACGTTGTAATGGTGGTCGCGCGAATGCGCCGCGGTCAGCAGATGCTCGGATCGGTCCTCGATCCAGCGCACCGGATGATCGAGCTCCAATGCCAATGCCGCGAGGACGATTTCTTCCGGGTAGAGCCGCGCCTTGGGCCCGAACCCGCCGCCGACATCAGGCGCGACGACGCGAATCCGGCGCTCTTCGAGGTCGAGTATCTCGGCGAGCGCGACGCGCAGCGTGTGTGGTGTCTGCGTCGAGGCATAAAGGACGATCTCGTCGAGGCGATGGTCGCGGTAGGCGAGTACGCCGCGGCATTCGAGCGGCGCGCCAGACTGCCGCCGCATGCGGAATTCGCGGGTCAGGGAGACTTCGGCGGCGCGCGCCGCGGCGTCGATGTCGCCGCCTTCGAGCGCGTGCTCGATATATAGATTGTCGCCCCAATGCTCGTGCACCGGATGCCGGCTGCCGCGCATGTCGCGGACCGGGTCGATGACCGGCTGCAAGACCTCGAAATCGACCGCAACGGCAGCGGCGAGGTCTTCGGCCTCGCCGCGTGATGGCGCGATGCAGGCGGCGATCGCTTCGCCGACATAGCGCACCTTGTCGGTCGCGAGCGGCGGCCAGGGCGGCGATTTGGCGCCTGCGGAGTGCGAGACCACGCGGATCGGCTTGACGCGCGGCAGATCGGCCGCGGTGAAAACGCGGCCGCGCGCCTCGGGGGGCGCGGAGATCGAGCGGATGCGGGCATGCGCGTGCGGGCTGCGGAGAAAGGCGACCTCCATCGTGCCGGGCGGTTGGAGATCGGCGACGAACTGGCCGCGCCCATAGAGATGCCGGTCATCCTCCTTGCGCAGCAGTGAGGCGCCGACGCCAAATCTGTCATCCGGCATCGGGCACCTCCTTTGCGGCCTCGGCAATCGCGGTGACGATATTGGTATAGCCGGTGCAGCGGCAGATATTGCCGGCGAGGCCGTCGCGAATGCCGCGTTCCGAACCCGCCCGACCTCTAAGGATCACGTCGCGCGCAGTGATCAGCATCCCGGGCGTGCAGTAGCCGCACTGCAATGCGTGATGCTGATGAAAGCTGCGCCGCAATACCTCCATGACCCGGTCGCCGGCAAAGCCTTCGATCGTCTCGATCTCGCGGCCGTCGCAGGCGACGGCGAGCATCAGACAAGAGCGCGCCGGCTCGCCGTCGATGAGGACCGTGCAGGCGCCGCAGACTCCATGCTCGCAGCCGAGATGCGTGCCGGTGAGATGGCGGCGCCCGCGCAAAAAATCGGCGAGCGACAATCGCGGCGGTACGTCGTCCGCTACTTCTACACCATTGATGTGCATGCGGATGGCAGTCATTGCAGGACCTGCTGCACGGCGCGCAGTGCCGCAACCGTGTGGAGATTGCGCTGGAATTCGTCGAAATGCCGGTCTGCCGCGCCGCCGAGATCGGCCGCAATGGCATCGCGCATGTTATCGGCCTCGCCTTTACCGAGCAGTTGCGAGGTGTTGGTGAGCACCAGAGGCGGCCCATTGGCGGCGCCAAGCACGGCGCGGCAATGGCCGCGTCGGCGGTCGGCGACAGCCACTGCAAAAGTATTGGCGAACTCGCCCGCTTTGCGGCACAGCTTCAAATACCCCCAGCGGGCATCGGCCGAGAGTTTGGGGATGCGCACGCTCTCGATGACCTCATTCGCGGCGAGTTGCGTCTCGAAGATCCCGGTCGTGAACTCGGCGCATTTCAGCGTCCTTTGTCCATTGGGACCACGAACCGACACTTCCGCGTCGAGCGCGGTTAAGACCGCCGGCCATTCGGCGGCGGGGTCCGAGAGCGCAAGGCTGCCGCCGATCGTGCCGCGATTCCGGATTGCCCGATAGGCAAGGCTTGCCGCGACCCGCGGCATCAACCCGCGGGAGGGGTCGAGCACCCGTCCGTCCTCTACGGCAGCATGCGTGATACAAGCCCCGAGCCTCACCGCGTCGCCATCCTCCGAGGCGGTCGCCAACTCGGGCAGCCGTGCGATGTCGATCAGTAAGCCCGGCGAGGCGACCCGCAGGTTCATCATTGCGACCAGCGACTGCCCGCCGGCGAGGACGCGCGCCTCACTGCCGCTTCGCGCCAGCAGATCGATCGCCTCGGTGAGGCTGCGCGGCCGGACGTAATCGACGGCAGGCGCCTTCATTTCCAGGTGTCTCCGATTCCCAGATCTTAGCGGAACTGCAACATCCGGCGCCGTTACTGTCAACGGCCAAGACCCAACGCGGTCAGTTCGGCCCGCTACATCTGCATGCGTCAACTGTCGCCGACGGCGCGGGTTATTGCCCGTTCGCGGAGATCGGGCTCTGAAAAGCAGCAGCCGTTACCGTCGCATTGTTGCCGGCCGGGTTGAACGCCACCGGCTCGACGACGACTGGAGCGATCCCGACCCTTCTCACACCGATCTCATCGGCGGCGCGCGGCGACAGGTCGATGATGAACCGGCGGTGCCAGGGACCGCGATCGTTGATCTTGACAATCACCGAGCGACCGCTGTCGAGATTGGTTACCTTCGCGTACGAGGCGAGCGGCAAGGTACGGTGCGCGGCGGTGGGAGTGACCGTGTCAAGCACCTCTCCATTTGCTGTCCGGTTACCCACCAGGTTGTACCACGCCGCCGTACCGACCTGGCTCGCCCCCACCGGGCGCACCGGTCCCAGATATACGTCCGGCCCACCCCCGCCTGAGTTACACGAGAAGACACGGGCCTTGGCGACCCGCAGGCTAGCTTTTGCAGGCTTGAGCGGATGGTGATTAACTCGATTTTTATCCGGCATTTTCGCGATCGCGCCCGCAGAGATCATCAGGCACGCGAGCGAAATACCGATCGTTCGATGCATTGACATCGCATTCCCCCCCTTTCTCGCTTGGCACCCTCTTCAGCGCGAGCAATAACAATGGCGGCGCCATGCCAGTCGTCGCATGGACGAGCGAGTGCGGATCGGTGTCGTCCCGGATTGTCCTCGGCAGATCCGGGGCAGACAGGCAGGACGAATTCAGGCTAAGCTGCCAAAAACGACCGTGTCAACCCCGCGAAGCTTCTGCTTTTGCAGGAGCCGATGGGTGCGCTGTTATCAGTGTAGCGTGTAGTTAGGAGGTTTTACTTTAGGTTTACCAGGATATACTGATATAGTTTGATGATTTATTTTAAAAGTGAAACCGGGTTTGCGAGGGTTAAAAACAGCGGCGAGAGGTTAACAATGGCCGGCGCGCGTTATCCTCGCGAACAATGTGACGCAGGGAGCGAGCAACCGGAGCGATATTTACGGACATTGGCGGGAACATCGCAGCGGCGAGACCTCGGCGATTCGGGGGAAGGGCCGGCAATTGCGCGCCTGCCAGCGATAGCCGGCGATCATCACATTTTTGACACACCCGCCAAGGCCGGCCGTGCTGCTGCCTCAACCTGCGTCCGCAAGACGCCAAGCCCAGTCCTCTTCCCTGTCGCTAAGGTCAGAGCGCGCGCGAACGCCCCTCGCGCAATACGACGGGCGACGCCGCGGATGCAATGCTCAATACCTTATGTGCAGCGTCACCTGCTCATCCGCGCTGCCGACGGCGAAAGCGGCGTCAATGAAGCGCGGGCGGCTAATGACGGCGCGGATGCCGTTGGATAGCGCGTAGCCTTCCATCGGATATCCGATGAAATTGGTGTCAAGCCGACCATTGTTGTTTTCGTCGTGATAGGCGCCGACCGCGTAATTGCCTGGTGTGACGTTGTCAAAGATGACGGTCAGTGGCTTCGCGGCTGCCGCTATCTTCATGTGTTGATCGCAAAAGTTGCCATCAGGGAAGCCTTCAGGCTTCGAAAACAGCGCGACGTACACCGAGCCGCTGGCGCTGCGTATGCCTTCGATCTCGACGACCAGTCTGGCAGCTTGCGCCGAGCCCGCAAGAAAGGTCAGGACAACAAGGCCGGCGAGCGGCAATCCTTTCATTAAACGTCTCCGTTTTGTCCGCTAAATCGCGCGGCCCGGCGCAGCGAGTTGTTCCGCCAGCGCGCCGCTGCTTCGTAGGCTTATCGAGAGCCGGTTAACGGCGCATTAGCAGCATCCCATCCGGCATTGGCGAGTCAGGCGCCGTTTTGCCAGTTCGGCGAGGGAACAATCGTGCCCGAGATTATTGGGGCACCAGGGCGTTCGTCAGATCACCGAGCGGCGGGCTGCCGGCAGCCGCGAGCGCGCTATCGCGCGCCGTCAAGCCCGGCAGGGCCGGCAAAGCAAAGCGCCGGGTGATCAGCCGCAGGATCGAGGTCGCGTCGTAGAAGGTCTGGTCGACCAGGCGTCTCTTTGCAAAAGGTGACACAATCAGCGCCGGAACGCGTGAACCGGGACCCCAGCGGTCGCCCTTTGGCGGCGCGATGTGGTCCCAGAAACCGCCATTCTCGTCATAAGTGACTATCACCACCATGTGCGCCCATTGCGGGCTCTTTTGCAGGTGCGCGACGACATTGGCGACGTGCTCGTCGCCGGCGAGCACATCGGCGTAACCGGGGTGCTCGTTCAGATTGCCTTGAGGCTTGTAGAACGTCACATGAGGCAACGACCCGTTGTGGACTGCCTTGAGGAACTCGCTGCCGCCGAGCCCGCCATCCTTCAGATGTTCGCCGCGTGCCGCCGTACCAGGAGCCAGATCGGCGAAGTAATTGAACGGCTGGTGGTGATATTGGAAATTCGGCACCGGAACTGCGTTCTTGCCGTCGAGCGCCGCTTGCCAAGCCCCGGCATACCAGGCCCAGCTGATGCCCTTGGCGCTCAAGAGATCGCCGATCGTCTGCTCCCGCTGCGGCGGCAAGGTCATGGGTTTCTCTGGATCCGCAAGAGCGGGGTCGCTACCGGGCGCAGGCTTGTTGGCGCTCGGCTGATAAGGCGGCTGCATTGTGTTCACCGCATAAAAATCCGGTGTCAGATTGCCGTCATTGACAAATTTGGGCGGTCCGTCGAGTGCCGACTTTGGCGAATCCGCGGCAATTTTGAGCGTCACACCGTCGGCTTCTACCGCCGAGATGAGGCCTTTGGCCGGGCTTTCATCAGCGTTCCGATAGGTTGGCGTGCAAGCGCAAATCAGTTGGAAGTGGTTCAAAAAGGAGCCGCCGAACGCGCCCATAAAGAAATTGTCGGCCAGAACATATTGCTTTGCGAGCTCCCATAACGGCAATTTCGCATCGGCGTAGTGGCCCATCACAAGGGCGCCCGAATCGGCATAGGCAACAAATCGGTCATTGTTGCCGCCCGCGATCTGCATCTGATTCTGATAAAAGCGATGCCACAAGTCGCGGGTCGCGACGCCGAGCCGCAAATTGAAGCCTCTCGCATTATCGATCGCAAAGGGTGCGTTGGGTAGATGCGCCGTCTGCGCCTGTGGCAGCTGAGGAACGACGCCCTCTGCGGTTAATCCGTCCCATATCGGCGGCAATTCGTTCAGCACGGAGCCGTCACGGTCGCGCTGCAGATATTGGGCCGACGTCAGACCGGCGAGGCCATTGGCGCCCGGGAAGAAACCATAGAGATTGTCGAAGCTACGGTTCTCAGCATAGATGACAACGATCGTATCGACATCTTCTAGGCCGGCACCATTGGCCTCGTGGGCTAAACCGGCAAAGGCAGCCAGCGCCGCCACGAGCAAAATCTGTCGTTTCACAGGTCCCCCGCAAAGAAACCCCTCCCTAACCCTCCCCCGCTTGCGGGGGAGGGAGGGGTTGGGGATTAAGCCTGGCCGGTGTTGCCGTTTTGTGACGGCGCTCAGGCCGGTGCGGGAAACCGGCTGATCCAATGACGGGCGATGTCCTCGCGCCGGCACACCCAAACCTGCCGGTGCGTCAGGATATGCTCGATGAAGCGGATCAGGGCCTTGGCGCGCCCGGGATGACCGGTCAGACGCATATGAAGCCCCACCGACATCATGCGCGGCCGATGCGCGCCCTCTTCGTAGAGCAAGTCGAAGCTGTCCCGCAGGAAGGCAAAGAAATCCTCGCCGGACCCGAACACGCCGCGCCCGAATTTCGAATCATTGGTGGTCAGCGAATACGGGACGACGAGGTGCGGGCGGTCGCCGACCCGCACCCAATACGGCAACTCGTCATTGTAGGTGTCACTGTCATAGAGGAACCCGCCATGCTCTACCAATAGCCGGCGGGTGTTTTCCGAAGGCGCATAGCGGCAATACCAGCCGACAGGCGCTTTGCCGGTCGTCTGGCGGATCAAATCCACGGCCGCCGCGATCTGCGCCCGCTCCTCGGCCTCCGAGAGCCCGGGATGGTTCGTCCAGCGATAGCCGTGGCTGCAGATATCCCAACCAGCGGCGACAATTGCCGCCGTGGCGGGTGGGTTCGCCTCGAACGCCTTGGCGCAGCCGAAGATCGTCACCGGCAGCCCGAAGCGCAGGAAGATGCCGTGCAGACGCCAGAACCCGACCCGCGCGCCATATTCGAACATGCTCTCCGCCGCGAGATCGCGGCCCTTGACACCGAGATCGGCGCCGAGCATCTCGGTGAGCCCACCCTCCGAAACGCCATCTCCGGCGGGATAGGAGAGTTCGGACCCTTCCTCGAAATTGATCACGAAGTTGACGGCAATCCGCGCGTCGCCGGGCCACTGGGCATGCGGTGGCTCGGACCCGTAACCGATGAAATCGCGTGTCATTTCGCCTCCGTGCCGGGAGAAACCGGGTACCAGTCCTCTTGGCAGATCTCGTCCCAAGAATACGGACATGTGGGCGGAAGGCGCTCAACCGCCTCCAACTCGCCATACTTGCGAAGCCCCAGCGCCGCCCGTTTCCGGGCATCGGCATAGAGTTTCTCGAGAGCCGCTTCAACATCGCGCCGGAGCGTCGGCGTGAGCTTGTCAAACAGCGCCTGGCGTGCGTCGGTGATTGTCTCCATCCAATCGAAGCGCGGCCGCTCTGCGGGGGAGTGGGACAATTTAAGCAGATGCTCGATGATGCGGCGGATCTGGCTGCGCACCGCGTCGCGCTCGCTCTTCCCCAAATCTTCGATCTCCTCGGCAACATGCTCGCGGTCGAAGCGGTTGTCCGAGACCGGCATCGAGCGCAGCACTTTCGCCTGGTATTGCGTCCAGGCGTAGAAATCGTCCTCGTAGCGTGGTCCGTCCGGCATGTCGGCCGCCCTCATTTCAGACTGACTTTGTGGCGCGGCCGGCCCCAATTCGCGGCGGCCGCGACTGCTCGTTCCACATCTTCTTCGAGAATCAGTCCTTCTTCGACAAGCTGCCGCGCCGCCGCGCCGATCGCGGCGACATACGCTTCGGCATTCGGGTAGCGTTCGAGGATGGATCTGCGGGGGTCGCCGGTCATCCGCCGCTCGTCCGGGCTCTCGGGTAGCGGAATATAGCTGCCGGAGAATTCGTGCATCGCGCCGTGCCCGAAACCACGCGCCCGCAGGTTCCAGCCGCAATAGGTGCCGAGCGGCGCCTGGACCATCGGCGCTCTTACCCCCGCGACGTCGTTGCCGTCGTCATCCACCGCAGGCACCAACACGGTATAACTCGCTTCCGGCGCGACATCCGGAGGCTCTTTCAAAATTCCGCGCTCTGCATCGGGTCCGAAATCCATCAGCGGCAGCGAGTTCGGCTCGTGCGGGATTGCCACCCCGGGGATCGCTGGAAATTGCCGCCGCCATTCCTTGAATGTCACCAGCGTGCCGTCGGCGCGCCGCGGAATGCGGCTTTCGGGCGGAGCGATGCCATCCGTCGCCCAGCGGTCCATCGCGTCGATCATCGCGCGGAACAGCATCGAGGTCGCGACCGTATTCGGATAATTCCGTCGTATTCCGCGCTGAAGCGGCGGCGGGACGGGATCGGCGAAATGCTGCGAGCTCGCCCAACAATAGATCCGCACCCCCTCGGGCTGCGGCAGATCGTCGCCACGCGTATCGGTATGCACGAGCGAGCCGCGCCGCTGCCAATACTCCGTCGCGGTCTGCGTGTGGATGACCAGCGGGTCGGTTTTGGGGTCTTTCAGGATCGCATCGGTCCGCTCGGTCAAATGGTCCGTCGTTTCGGCGTAAGAAAACGGAAAGCTGTCGGCGATGTTGAAGTGGTCCTCGTATTGCTGTCCGCCGGAGACGACGGCATTCGCAAAACGGTGGTTGAACCACATGCGCCCGGCCCCGGCGACGTGCGGCAGGATGCCGTCGAAGACCTTGCGTCCCGCGGCGTCGGCGTTGAACCCGCGATAGACGAAATCGCGCAGGCAACGCCCGGTCTGCGAGCGCCCCCAGGCATAGGCCCTTTCGATCGTGCCAAGGCCGATGGCTTCTTCCGCCGAATAGCGTAGAAAGCTCACGAAGTCGCGCACTGCCACATGTCCCAGCCCGAGCACCAGCGGATCGCGGCCGGTATAGACAAGCTCGTAAATCCAGCCCGGCTCGAACCCGGACGGGATGTGAATATGCGTGTCGGAGGGGATCAGGGCCTCCTCGGCGCCCTGATTGTCGAGCCCGACCCCGCCTTCGACGCGTGCAAAGCACCAGCTGTCGGGCGGCACGGGTATCCTTTCGTCGTAGGGATAGCGGCGCCGCGTGAGGCTCGCTTCGCGCGTATCGAGCGAGACCGTCGGATGGCTGCGCGTCGACGCATGACCGCTGAGTGGAAATGTTGTGATCCCCGGGCGGTTGGCGATGTATTCGACGCGTACAGGACCGGTGATCGGCCCACTGCGCTCGCACGCGACCGGCAGATCCATCACCATTCGCCCGTTGCCGGGCAACAGGTCGCCCTGCCAGGCGAGCCACACGACCGTGTAGCCGCGGCGCATCAGAAAGCCATTGCCGACATCCGCCAGGGTTCGCGGGTCGTTCGAGGCCGGAGCGTCGTTGAAGAACTGCAACATCCGCTTGTTGCCGCGGTTGCCGCAATCAAAAAAGATCCGCCGATTGCCACGCTTTGGGTCGACCGGCTTCAGAATCGAGAAATCCGCGGTGAAGCGGACGAACCCCTCCGAATCGACGGGCGCCTTGTCGATGTCGACAACACCCCGCTGTGCCCAAGCATTGGGATCGACGTCGAAATGTGCCCGACCGACGAGCCGTTCATACGCCCCAACGGCGGCGAACTTATGTCCCTCCGCAAACGCGAAGCGCTCGGTAATCGACAATTCCACCCGATTGGTCATTACACCTGGGCTCCATCCTCAGTCATGGCCGGGCTCGTCCGATGGTGGTCCGCTTGGGTGCTCGAATTCGATGAAGGCGGCGCCCTTGCGCCGGGACACCAGATTGCCGGAGGGGCGGCCCGGCTCGGCATTGAAGACCGCGCACGCATCCCTTGGCTTCGGCTTCGATCACGGGCCGCGAGGAGGGCGAGGCGATTTCTTCGTCGGAGGTGTATAGGCCGGTCAGCGGGTACGGCGCGCCGAAGCGCCGGAACGCCTCCAGCACGAAGGTGTTCATGACGAGGCCCGCCTTCATGTCGGCGACGCCCGGTCCGGATGCTTGGTTGCCGTCGATGCGGAAGGGCCGCTGGGCGGCGGTGCCGTCGGGAAATACGGTGTCGCTGTGGCCCATCAATATGATCGGCCGGTTGGCGCCGCCGGCCGGCAGCCGCGCCGCCATGCAATCACCGAACCTGTCGTGGGGGAAGATCTCACAGGATATGCCCGCTGCTTCGAGCCAGGCCCTGAGGCGCTCACCGACGGCGTCGACGCCGCGCTTGTTGTAGCTGCCGGAATCGATATTCACGAGCTCGGCCAACAGCGACACCATCGCTCCATGCTGCCGGCCGAGATGTTCGAGAATGGCGGTCTTCGCCTCGATGCTCATGGTGTTTCTCCAGACCGCGCCAACGCGGATGCGAAGTGATCATCGGCAAAGACGTCCTTCGGTTCAACCATGCGGAACGGTACGATGACTCTGATCCAATCGACCCTCGCCTGGATCCCGCCCTGGATAGTCGGCGCAATCATCATGATTGTCGCGGCGGCGGTGGTCCTGGCGATCTACCGATGGTTCACCCGCCGGCTCATCCGGCTGGCGGGGCGCTTCAGCCCTTTTCTCGAGAGGCTGCTGGCGCGCGGTCAGGGCCCGGCAAGCCTGATCGTCGTGATCTTCGCTCTCGGCTTGGCATTGCCCGGCGCGCGGTTCCCCGCCTGGGTAACCGCCGCGATCGGCCGCGTCCTGCTGATGCTTTTCGTGCTGGCGGTCGGCTGGGCCGCGGCGATCGCGCTCGATATCGGCACGGAAATCTATCTCCGCCGCTTTCATACCGACGTGGAGGACAATCTCCTCGCCCGCAAGCACCTCACGCAGATGCGCATCCTGCAGCGGGTCGCAAAAACGCTGCTGGCGACGATCACGATTGCCGCCGCGCTGATGACTTTCAGCGAGGTGCGGCAGTACGGGGTGAGCCTTCTGGCATCGGCGGGTGCGGCCGGCGTGGTCGTCGGTCTTGCCGCGCGTCCGGTGCTCGGCAACCTGCTCGCCGGTATCCAGATTGCGATCACGCAGCCGATAAGGGTCGAAGACCAGGTGGTGGTGCAAGGGGAATCCGGCTGGATCGAGACGATCACCAGCACCTATGTCGTGGTGCGGCTATGGGATCTGCGGCGGATGATCGTGCCGCTCAGCTATTTCATCGAAAACCCGTTCCAGAACTGGACCTATGAGAGCACCGAGCAGATCGGCTCGATCGTGCTCCGGGTCGACTACACGATCCCGGTGGACCGCGTGCGCAAAAAGCTCGACAAAATTCTGCAGCAAAGCGTGCTCTGGGATGGTCAGGTCGCAAAGCTGCAGGTCACCGATTTGCCCGACGACAAAATCGAGTTGCGCGCGCTGGTGAGCGCCCGCAGCCCCGGCCAGACCTGGGATCTGCGCTGCGAAGTGCGGGAAAAGCTGGTTGCGTTTCTGCAGAGCGAAAAGCAAACGCCGATCCTCGGATAAGCTAAGTCGCGGTGAGTTCTCCCAAATAGGCGTGGCGGATCAGCTCGGTCTGGCGCAATTCGGCCGCGGGGCCGCTCAACACAACCTGACCGGTTTGCAGAACATAGGCGCGATCGGCGATCTCGAGCGCCATGTTGGCGTTCTGCTCGACCATGAAGATCGTCACGCCCTGGCGGTTGATCTCCCGGATGATGTCGAAGACCTGTTCGACATACGCCGGAGACAGGCCCATCGACGGTTCGTCCATACATAGAAGGCGCGGGCGCGCCATCAGCGCGCGGCCGATCGCGACCATCTGTTGCTCGCCGCCCGACAATGTGCCGGCGAGCTGGTTGAGGCGTTCCTCGACGCGCGGGAACAGCACGAAGACGCGCGCCAGATCCTCGTCGAACTCGGGGCCGCGAGGCCGCGTATAGGCGCCCATTTCGAGGTTCTCGTAAACCGTCATGCGCGGAAACAGCCGCCGCGCTTCGAGCACGGGAGCGATGCCGCGGCGCACCCGCTCGGCGGTGCTCACGCCGTTGAGCGAACGGCCTTCGTAGCGGATGTCGCCGCTTGTCGGCACGACGCTGCCCATGACCGCCTTCATCGTCGTCGATTTGCCGGACGCGTTGCCGCCTAAGAGACAGACGATCTCGCCCTCGGCGATCCGGTAATCAACCGACTTCAACATATGCAGGTCGCCGTAATGCGTGTCGACCGTCCGGAATTCGAGCAGATCAGGCACAGGCGGCGCTCCGGCCGAGGTAGGCGCGGATCACTTCCTCGTCGCGCCGCACGGCTGCGGGCGAACCTTCCGCGATCTTTTCGCCGTGGTCGAGCACGACGACCTTCTCCGCCAGCATCGCGACGACGTCGAGCTTGTGCTCGATCAACAGGATCGTCAGCCCATGGCGGTTGAGGCTTTGGATCTGATCGGCGAGCTCCAATGTCTCGGCCGGGTTCATCCCGGCGGTCGGCTCGTCCAGCAGCAGCACTTTCGGCTGTGACGCGAGCGCCCGCGCGATCTCGGTGCGCCGCCGATTGGCGTAAGACAGGCTCGCGGCAAGATGGTCGGCGCGCGGCAAGAGCCGGTTCCCGAACAATGACAGGATGGCGAGCGCCTGCTCGCGCGCCGTCGCCTCCTCGCGCCGGTTGGCCGGCAACCGCAATAGCGCACCCACAGCACCCGTGTCGAGCCGCGCATGCATGCCGATCATGACGTTCTCGAGCACCGTCAGGTTCGGGAACAAACGGATATTCTGGAAGGTGCGGGCGATGCCGCGTTCCAATACCGCATGCGGCCGCGACCGGGCGATCGCTTCGCCGGAGAAGAGGATATTGCCGCGATCGGGCGCCACCAGGCCCGTTACGGCGTTGAACAAGGTGGATTTGCCCGACCCATTGGGCCCGATCACCGCGACAACCGTCCCCGCTGGAACATTCAGTTCGACCGATCGCAATGCAACAAGCCCGCCAAAACGCACGGTCAGATCGGAGATTTCGAGCAGCGGACCGGCCGCGCGCGGATTGGCGGCCGCCAGAGCCGGCAGCCGATCGAAGCCGCCGCGCCCCGCTTGCGCTGTTTGCTCATCAAGGGTCAGCGCCGCGGTCCGGCGCGTCGCTGGCATCAGTCCTTCGCGGCGGAAGAGCATCATGAATACCAGGATCAAGCCGAAGATCAGCTCGATCGACGAGGCGAGCTCGACATGCTGCAGCCAATCGATATGGACGAGGCGGCCCAGCGAGTGCAGCCATCCCGACAGATCTTCGAGAAACCACGACTGCAGGACCTGCAACGACAGTGCGCCGACGACGACGCCCCAGACGCTGCCGATCCCGCCGAAGACGATCATCACCAGCACCATCACTGAGACCGGAAACATGAACATCTCGGGCGTCGCGGTCTGCAACTTTGCGACATAAAAGGTGCCAGTGGCGCCGGCGAAGGCGGCGCCGATCGCAAAGGCGAGGAGCTTGAACCGGATGCGATCGACCCCCATTGCGGCAGCCGCTGTCTCGTCCTCGCGGATCGCCATCCAGGCCCGGCCGATGCGGGAATCCTTGAGCCGCAGGCTGGTCAGGATCAGGAATGCGACAAGCGCGACACCGACATAATAATAGGGCGTCGCATTGACGCCGAAATCGTAGCCGAAGAGCTGCGGCGCCGCGACGCCGTTGAGCCCCATTGCGCCATTGGTGATCGATGGCGTATTGCGCGCGACGATTGGTACGATCTCGCCGAAGCCCAATGTAACGATCGCCAGGTAGTCGCCTTTGAGCCGCAGGGTCGGCGCGCCGAAGAGCACGCCGAAAAATGCTGCAATAACGGCGGCGATCGGCAGCATCAGCCAGAACGAGACTTGGAAATGGACGACGTCCCCGGTCGGCAAGTGATAGCGAGCAACCAGATCGAGCCAACGGAACGGCTCCCAGAAACTGCTCCACTCGGGCTGCACCTGCCACGAGCTCGCAATGCCATAGGCATAGGCGCCGATCGCAAAGAACGCGGCATAGCCGAGATCGAGGAGCCCGGCGAAGCCAACGACGATATTGAGCCCGAGCGCCAGCGCAGCAAACGCGAGTGCATTCGCGGCAGCGTCGATATCCGCGTCATTGGCATTGATCAGCGGGAACAGCAGTGCCGCTGCTGTAATCAGAGAGACGCCGCAGCGCGTGCGCAGGTGCACGGGTATTCGGGTCAACAGGCGTCTGGTCCAGAGCCGCGGCAGAGTTGAGATAATGCTGCTCACGACTTTGTCGGGGTGGCGCGGCCGAGCAAGCCGGTCGGCACGAAGACGAGAACGAGAACGAGAATTGAGAAGATGATCACGTCCGTCCAGCGCACCGCGATCAGCTGACCGCCCAACGTCTCGATCAACCCGATCAAGAGGCCGCCCAGCATTGCGCCGGGAATGCTGCCGATGCCGCCCAGCACCGCCGCCGTAAAGGCGCGCAGCCCAGCCGTGTAGCCGACAATGAAGCTCGTGTAATTGTAATAGAGGCCAAAGATCAGCGCTGCCGCCCCGGCCAGCGCTGAGCCCAGGAAGAATGCCGCGACAATGACGCGGTCGACATCGACCCCCATCATGCGCGCCGCCTCGGCGTCCTGCGCGGTCGCGCGCATGGCCTTGCCGAGGCGGGTGCGGCTGACGAACAAGTGCAGCGCCAGCATCAGCACGAGCGCAACGGCCCAGATCAGCAGCTCCCTGAGTTCGAGCGTCACTTCGCCCAATTGCCAGCGCACGACCGGCAACGGGTTCGGGTAATTCTGCGAACCCGCGCCGACCGTAAGCAGGATGACATTGAAGAGGATGTAGGAGACGCCGATCGTCGTGATCATCGCCGCGGTGCCGCGGACACCGCGCAATGGCCGCAATGACAGCCGCTCGATCGCGACACCGAGCACGCCTGCCGCGAGCATCGTGACTGCGAAGGCAAAGAGCAGCGCCCCCGCCAATGCCAGTCCCGTCAGGACGCGCCCCTGACCGGAAATCCCGAGCAGCTCAAGCGCCCACATGCCGACAAACGAGCTGACCATGAAGACATTGAAATGCGCGAAGTTGATCAGCTCGAGAATGCCGTAGACGAGCGTGAAGCCGAGCGCCAGCAGCGCATACATCGCGCCGAGGCTGAGGCCATTGACCACCTGCTGCAGCAACACCCCGTAGTCGGACATCACCTGGTCGGTTGGCTACACTCTGCCGGGTTAACTCGTCATTCCCGCGCAAGCGGGAATCCAGGGTGGCCGCGCTCCAGTCGCCGCCCTGGGCCCCCGCTTTCGCGGGGGTGACGAAGAAGGGGGCGGCATCGAATGCACGTCCTCACGCGCTCGGCGGCGCGACGCCGATATATTTGTATTGGTGAAGGACGTCGTCGAGCGGGTACTTGTCGTTCTTTTCGATGCGGAAGACGCTGATCACCCGGTTAGTTAGATCGCCATTGTCGTCGAAGGTGATTTCGCCCTGGATGGTTTTGACGCGGCTGGTTTGGATGGCGTCCCGCACCGCCTCGCGCGTCACCTCCTTGCCCGAACCGGCAACCTGCTTGATGGCGTCTAGAATGACCAGCGCCGCATCGTACGCGGTGATGGAGTAATTCTCTGGCTGCTGGCCGTATTTCTTGGCGAAGCGCTCGACAATCGGGGCCGCTTCGGGACGTTCGAGTATGTTCGGCGCCGCGATCGTCGCGTACCAACCCTCGGCGGCGGGGAAGCCCGCGCCGCGCAATATCTCCGCGCCATAGAGCCCGTCGCCGCCGCCCTTGATCATATGCGGGAGGATGTCGGAGGCCTGTTTGACGACCTTGACCCCCGCTTGCGCCACGCCGCCGTAATATAAAGCGTCGGGGTTCAGTGATTTGATTTTGGTGATAGTGGTCGTGTAATCGGCCTCCCTCGGATTGAGCTGATCGTGACCGAGGACGTTGATGCCGCGCGCTTTGGCCTGTGCCTCGAAGGCATTGGCAATCCCGACGCCGTAGGCGCCGCTATCGTCAAGTACATAGACCGATTTCACCTTGAGGACGTCGGCGTAATAATTCGCCATATTTGGTCCTTGGAAGGCATCGGTCGTCACGGTGCGGAAATAGATCGCCTTGCCTTTGGGCCGGTACTGCCCAGCGAATTTCGCATCGGTGATGTCGGGGTTCGTCGAGCTCGGCGTGATCGTGGCGAGATCGCCTTGGCTCAAGATCGGCGACATGGCCTTACCGGAGCCGCTCATTTGCGGCCCAATCGCAGCCACCACCTGCTTGTCCGAGACCATCTTGCGGGCGTTGGTCGCGGCCTGCGCCGGATCGTATTGGCCGGCGGTGGCGGTACCGTCGTCGAGCAGCATCACCTCGATCTTATAGCCGACGACCCCGCCGCTGGCGTTAGCGTCATCGATCGCCAGCAAAGCGCCATCCTTGATCAGCTCGGCATCATGGGCATCTGCCCCGGTGAAGGGCAGGTTTATGCCGACTTTGACCGATTTGTCCGCAGCGTAGCTGAGACCGGAGCGCGCCGCCAGGGCGCCGATGAGGGCGGTGGTCGACAAGTAAAGGAACGAACGGCGTGACAGCATGAGCTTGGCCTCCCAGCACAAAAACTGCTCGGGTTCGTCAGATACAACTTTGAGGATGCCGCGTCGAGGTTCAGCCGGGGCGGTCGAGAGTGCGCTTGAGGAGGCCGGAGACGAGCCGACGCAACGAGGGAATCTCGCCGGGTTGGAAGTCGACGGGCCGGCACAGCGCCATCGCGAGAATGCCGAGGCGCGCCATCTTTTGCGCGGCATACGCGCTTTCGGCGGCGCTGGCGCTGAGCCGCTCGAAGACGGCGCCGCCAAGCTGCTGAACCAATACGCCGCCGACGAGATCGACGGCGCCCACCAGCCCGGCCCCGCTGATGAGCCGGCGCAGGAGGTGTACTGTGCCGGCGAGCCCGGGGCGCTGGCCATAGATCTCGGCGATCTCGCGGATGAGGCGCATCGCGCGGGCGGCAAACAGCAAGGTGTCGAGCAGCGCGGTCGGGCTGACCGCATTGATTGCGAAAGCTTGCGTCGCGGCGCGGCGAATCGCGGTCTCTGCGAGCCGATCCGCGGGGGCCAGCACGAAACGGGAGAACAACTCGAGGGCATCGCGGCCGCTGTGATGCGGCTCGAGGACAGCGCGATACCGCTCGACTGCCTCGGCAAGCAGCCGATCGCGGGCCACGATCGCTGCAGCGACGCCGATCTCTCGTTTGAGCTCGCTCGAGACGGCCACCGGAATGAGGCGCCGCAGGCGTTCTGCCGAACGCAGCCGCAGAAGCCCGCGCAGCTCCGCAACGAGCCAATATCCGGCGCCGCCGCACCCGGCTACGACCGCCGCAGCCGCCGTCACACCGAGCTCAGTGCCGTGCGCAAAGGCGCCGTCGATGAACTGGACCAAGTCGATACCGACGACCGAAGCCACGAGGATCCCGATCCCCGTCGCCGCAACGGCAATTGGCGAGTGAGATCGCAAGGACGGCGGCGACAGCCGGCTCGGCTCCGGCAGCGCGGGCACGCCCAGCTCAAGCCGCCCGGTCTTCTCGGTTTCGATAACACGCGGCCCAACCCGCTCACGGGCCGGCTCGATTTGGGTCGTCATGCGAGGGCGTCCTCCAGCAGAAAAGCGAGCGCCTTGTCGAGATTGATATGGGGAATGCCCTGCTCCGCCGCGCGGCCGATCCGTGGCGGCTGGAACACCGGAAATTCGGTGAACCGCTCGCCCCAGAAGCCGGACGGCGGCGGGGTCACCGGGATGATTCCAGGAAAAAATCGGATCTGCCGCTCGCCGTGTTCGGGCAACCCGACCACGACATCCACTTTTCGGCCGTCGATGACGTCGATGTCGTCCTCGGTGCAGCGGATCGAGGCGAGCGATGTCGCCGCGACCCGCGAACGCGCCGCCCTTGCGCGCAGCGTCGGGGCTTCCACCAGATTGGCCATCAGCGCTTCGAGGTGGTCGCGCTGCAGTGCGGGAACGTGATCGGATTTGGTCGCGGCGAAGAGGACCCGATCGATGCGCGCGCCGAACAGCAGGCGCAACAGGCTGCGCCTGCCGAACCGGAACGCGGCGAGAATGATGTCGAGCGCCAGGCGCTGATCCGCGAAGGCTTCTTCGCCGGCATTGAGGGCACGGAGCACATCGACGAGGACGATCTGGCGATCGACGCCCTGCGCCAGCTGCTCGAAGAACGGCTGCACAATCGTCCGCTTATAGATCTCGAAACGCGCCTCCATCAGAGCCGCCAGGCTCCCGGGGCGCGGCTGGCGGCCGACCGGCAGCGGCACCGGGCAAAACCACAGCATAGAGGCGTCCGCCGTCTGCCCGCGATTGAGGAAACGCCCCGGCTGCAGCAGGCTCAGTTGTTCCTTTGTCCGGCAGGCCGCGAGAAAATCCCGATAGAGGTTATGGGCCTGCAGCGCCGTTTGCGGATCGCCGGGGCTGTCCGCCGAGCGGCCGGCGAGAAACTCGAGCCAATCGCGGGCAAGCGGGGCGCGCGCGCCGCGCCGCGCCAGATTGAACATCGCGCGCGACCATTCCGTATAGGTCTGACGCAACAGCGGCAGATCGAGCAACCACTCGCCGGGATAATCGAGGATCTCGATTGTGAGTTCTGCAGTGCCGCGGGCAAGCAGTCCGATCGGGCTGCGCCGGCCAAAGAGACCGCCCGGAGAGAAGCGCAGCGCCAGGCGCACCTGCCGCAGATCGGTTGTGCCCGGCGGCCAATGCGGAGGATCGGCGGCGAGAGCGGCCACGTTCTCTGGCAGCGGGAATTGGCTCGAGGTATTGTCGTCACTAGCCAAGATCCGTGCAGCGAGAATGCGCCGCTCTGCGGCCGCGCGCAAAAACGGCAGCCGCCCCGGCCCCCCGACGGCGCTGACGAGGTTGTGGACGAGGCTCGTGATGAACGCGGTCTTGCCGGAGTGGCTCAGCCCAGTGACCGCAAGGCGCAGCGTGCGATCATGCACGAGGGCCGTCAGCGTCGGCAGCTTGTCGAGCCAGCCCCGTTCCAAAGAAGGCAAACGCCGGTCATTCCGGGGCGCGGGCATCGCCCGCGAGCCCGCCCCCGGGTTGCGTCAGCAGCCGACCGTCACAAGCAAAGCCCGGGGGCATGAACACTGATCGGCAAAAGCAGATCACGGCCGGTGTCCATAGATTCCGGGCATCGCCGTGCGGCCATCCCGGAATGACGATCGTTGCAGTAACGAGATGTTCCTTTACCGACCTATCCAGGCGGTTTCATCGCGACGTCGAGCATCACATTGGGCAGAACTTCGCGGATGACGCTGCGCAGGGTCGATTCGTCCGTGGCTGTCGCGCCGGCGATCAAGCGCCGCGAGCCGCGCCGCAAGATCCGAGCGGTCGCCCGCCCGTCGCGGCCGGGACGGATCATCGCAAAGGCGTCAGCCGGCTCGATGCGCTTGAGAATGCGTTTCAGAGCCTGCAACCCTTCCGCCGTTTCGACATCGTAGAGAGGAGCCTCGGCGGTTTCCGGCTCGGGCTCCTCTTCGACCGGCGCATCCACCGCCTCGACGGCCCGGTGTCGGGCAAAGGATTGATAGATTGCGCGGCCGGGCTCCGCATCGATGCGCGATTGCAATTCCCAGCTCTCGCCGCGCGACGACAATTCGGCAATCAGCGCGAACATGTCATCGCAATCCTCCTCGTGCGAGCAGGTCAGAAAAGCGAGGCGGCCGTCATGCTCGACGACCCGGTCATCATCCTCGGCGAAGCCCAGTTCGCTCAGCGCGTTGTCGAGCGCACGGCGCGAGGCGACAAGGAGGGTCGTCACGTGCAAGCGGCGGCCGCTCTCCGCCGGGTCCTTCTCCGCCATCAGACTTCCTCCCGCATCGAACTGATCGGCCGGCCTCTCAATCTAGGCCGTGTTCCGCGCCTATGCGATGAAAATAAGCGCGCACCGCCGCAAGTGGAGAAGCGCGCCGCCGCCCGCCGCTTTCGGCTAGTCCGGTTGGCTCTCGCCTCTCCGGTTGAGGCGGACATTGCGGTGAACCCCGACATTCAGCAACAAGCCGAAACCAAACATCACCGCGAGCATTGCCGTGCCGCCGTACGAGATCAGCGGCAGCGGGACGCCGACGACCGGGATCAGACCGGTGACCATCGCGATATTGATGAAGACGTAAAGCGAGAAATTGGTCACGATGCCGAGCCCGAGAAGCCGTCCGAACTGATTACCGCAGGTCAAAGCGATCGCGAACGCGTATCCGATGATCAGTGCGTAGAGCGACAGCAGGAGAAGACCTCCCACGAACCCGAACTCCTCCGCCAGCGTGGTGAAGACGAAGTCGGTCTGTTTCTCCGGCAGAAAGCTCAAATGGCTTTGTGTGCCATGCAGAAAGCCTTTGCCGAACAGACCTCCGGAGCCGAGGGCGATCTTCGATTGCAAAATGTGATAGCCAGCGCCGAGCGGATCGCTCTCTGGGTCGAGAAACGTGTAGATCCGGTTCTTCTGGTAACCACGCAGGAAATGCCAGCCAGTCGGAATCGCGGCCGCCGCGGCCAGCGCCATTGAGACGAACACGCGAAGGCGCACGCCGGCGGTGAAGAACAGGGCAACACCGGTCAACAGCAGCATGAGCGCGGTGCCGAGATCCGGTTGCTTCAAAACCACGGCTGCCGGGAGCAAAACCATGAGGGCCGGCGGAATCAGAAAACGGACCCGCTTGACGTCTTCGCCCGAGCGGCTGTGGAACCAACGGGCCAGCGCGAGCACGACGGCCACGTTCATCAGCTCGGACGGTTGCAGCTGGATGATGCCGAGATCGATCCAACGCCGCGCGCCCATCCCGACAAAGCCGCGCAAATCGACCGCGACGACCAGCGCCAGCGCCACGCCGTAGGCCCAGTAGGCTAGGCGATACCAGTATCGAACACCGACCAGCGCGGTCCCGATCATCAGGGCAAGCGCGATCGCAAAGCGCAGACTCTGGGCCGCAGCCCAAGGCTGCATACTGCCGTCGGCCGCGGAATACAGCACTGCGATGCCGCAGGCGGCGGCTAAGAGGATCAGAAAGACCAGCGACCAGCTGAGGATTCTCAGCTTTTCGGGAAGCGCCGGCTGGCGTCGCGCGAGGCCGTGGCCGAGAGTCGCCACGGCTCAGCCGCCGCGCATTGTGGATGGCGCTACCGCGTATCCATTGGGCGCCTGTCTGGCGGGGTCGCGGCGTTGCGCTTCGAGCAGGACGTCGCGGCAGATCGGTGCGGCGACGGCCGAGCCGCCACCGCCGCTGACGCCGCCGTGCTCGACCACCGTCGCACAGACATATCGCGGCGCGCCGACCGGCGCGAAGGCGACGAACAGAGCGTGGTCACGCTCTTTCCATGCAATCTGCCGAGCGTGGCGGCCGCCGCGCCCGCGCTCGTAGTCGTTGATATGCCGGACCTGCGAGGTGCCGGACTTGCCGCCCATGGCCATGCCGCGTTCGGTGATCCGCGCGCCGTAAGCCGTGCCTCCCGGCTCGTTGACAACCGCGTTCATCCCATCGAGCACCAGGGCGAGTGTATAAGGACCGAAGCCTAGCGACCGGAACTCCGGTGGCACTGGGTCGCCTCCCGGCGACATTAAACCCGCGGTACGAACGAGCCGCGGCGAAACCGCTCGCCCAGTGACGAGCCGAGCCAGCATCGTCGCCAATTGCAACGGGGTCGCGAGGACCGATCCCTGTCCAATGCCGGCGATCAGTGTTTCCCCTTGCGACCACGCGGCCCCGCTGGTGGCAAGCTTCCACTCGCGGCTCGGGATCAAGCCGGGCCGCTCACCCGGGATATCGAGACCGAGAACCTCCCCAAAGCCGAAACGGCGAGCCATGGCCGACAAGCGGTCGATGCCGACCCGGCGCGCGGTTTCGTAAAAAAAGACGTCACAAGACTTCTTGATCGCGTCACGCAGGCGAAGGGTGCCGTGGCCTCCGTGACGCCAGCAGTGGAATGTTGCGTCGCCGAGTGAGAGATAGCCGGGACAGGTGATTTGCGTCTCGGCCGTCAACACGCCCGCCGTCAGCGCCGCCGCCGCGACGACCGGCTTGAATGTCGAGCCCGGCGGGTACACCCCGGCAATCGCTTTGTTGGACAGAGGCTGGCGGGGATCGTTGGAAAGCTCCTGCCACATTGCAGGAGTGAGTCCGGCCGAAAATGGCACCGGGTCAAAGCTCGGGATCGAGACCAGCGCCAGCAGCTCACCGGTTGCGGCGTCGAGCAGAACGCTCGCAACGCTTTGCTCGACACTGCAGCGGCGCGTTACGCATTCCTGCATCGACATGTCGAGGCTCGTGACGACGTCATGCCCCGGTTTGCCGGGCACCCGGGCGATCTCGCGCACGCCACGGCCAAACGCGTTCACCTCGACCTGGCTGGTTCCGGCGGTGCCCCGCAGTTCGCTGTCTTGTGCCTTCTCGATACCCGCCTTGCCGATCCGGAAATCCGGGAGCTCGAGCAGCGGATCACCGGAGAGCTCTTGCTCTGACACCGCGGCGACATAGCCGATCACGTGCGAGGCCGCCTCGCCGAACGGATAATGCCGCGTGATGCCGGGTTCGATCAAAATGCCGAGCAGCTCGGGCATCGCGACTTCGACGCGCGCCATCTCGTCCCAGCTGAGATTGGCGCGGACGAGGACAGGAACAAAAGCATGCTTGCGTCTGATGTCGCGTTGGAGCCGGCGACGGTCGCTCTCGCCAATTTCGACCAGGGCGGCGAGCCTATCCAGAGCCGCGGCAATGTCGCCCACCTGCTCGGGCACGATCACGAGATGATAGTTCTGCTGACTATCGGCCAGCACGACGCCAAAGCGATCAAGGATTTGGCCGCGCACGGGCGCGAGAAGCCGTAAGTTCATCCGGTTCTCGTCCGCCAGGACGACATATCGCTCGGATTCCAAGATCTGCAGCTGGTAGAGGCGCGCGGTGAGAGCCGCGAGCACGCTCGCCTGAGCCCCGGCGAGCATCACTGCCCGTCGCGTGAAGAGCCTCCGGTGCCGCGCCTTCAGCCGCATTCCTGTTGACTAACCCCGGCGCGTCATCAACGCGCGCTGTATCCGGCCCAGCAGAAAGGTTGCGATCGGGAAGCCTGAGATGGTCAACACCGCGCGAAAGATCGAGCTGCGCAAATCGAGCAGTTCCGCGGCGAGCAATGAATGCAAAATCCACGACAGCAGCATCGCGCCCCAGATCAGCAGAGTGAACCCGGTCCAGACAAAAGGGAATGGCGGACTCACAAAACGCGAGCGATGCGTAACCACGATTGCATAGGCAAGCAACAGAAGAAGAGCGGTCACACCGGGTAATTCGCCGGTTAATAGATCCTGAAGCGTACCGATCGCGAAAAGCATCAACGGCGATAGCAGATCCGGCCGATAGACTGTCCAGTGATACGCGGCCATTAAAGTGAAAGCGGGGGCTACTGCCGCATAGCCGGCAATCGGCACCGGTTCGATCGACAGCAGCATCGCGAAAACCATTGTGGCGACCGGCAGCAGTTTTGCCATCGCGCTGTCGCTCTGCTCGAATAGCCGAGACCGGCTTCCCGATGCCCGCTCAGCGGTGAATTGCCTGACTGAGAGCCCGATCCGGGCGTTTGCCGTTGCGTGGCCCGGGCGCGGGAGGATTGGGCAGGGCCTCGCCAAGGCCATAATCGACCAGCCGGAGGTAGCCGACGCCGGACAGTTCCGCGTATGGTTCTACCTGGGGCAGCCCGTCGTCGAAGCCCGTCACGACGCCCACCGGGAGTCCCGGCGGAAAGACGCCCCCCTGACCCAGGGTGACAATTCGGTCGCCGATCTTTATCGTCGCACCCGCCTCCGCGTTGCGCAAGTTCGGACGTTCGGAATTGTTGCCCATCAACACGGCGCGCAGATGCGAGCCCGCAACGGTCACCGGCACACGCGAGTTGAGGTCGGTAATGAGCAGGACGCGTGCCGCCCGGTTTCCCACTTCCGTCACGCGCCCCACCAGGCCTTCTCCGGTGATAGCCGCCTGACCGCGCGCCACGCCGTGCTCGCGTCCCGCACTCACAATGAGGCTTCGCACATCGGTGCCACCAGAATTCGCGATTACGCGCGCCGTCACGTAGGAGCCAGCCGGTTCGGGCGTGAGCTTGAGCAGCTCGCGCAATTGAGCATTTTCGGAAGCGAGGCTGAGCGCGGTCTGCTGCCACTGCAGCAGCTCGCTGTTTTCTTTCGCCAGCCGGGCGTTCTCCCGATAAGCCGCGAAGAAATCACTTCCTTGTCTCATTACGGAACCGAGGAGGCCGGCAGGCCGAGACAATATTTCTAGGGTCGGGGCGGCGGCATCCATCACCGAAATCCGCAATGACGCGAGAACCATCTGATCGGTCTTGCTGACCGCGATCATCAACACAGATAGCAGTAGAAGGAGCGTAAACGCGATCCGTTGGATCGTCGCGCGGCGGACCGGTGAGAGCCGAACCATCAAGCCGCCTCCAGCCGAATTTTCGCGAATTGCGGCATGCTGCGCTCCCTCAGGGGCTACGGTTCTCCGTCATGCCCTACCAACTGTTGATTAAGACATTTCGCAACATCTTCATTTCTTCGAGCGCGCGGCCGGTACCGAGCGCGACGCAACTCAACGGGTCGTCGGCAATCGACACCGGAAGTCCGGTAGCGTGGCGAATGACCAGATCGAGATTGGTCAGCAGTGCTCCTCCACCGGCCAACACGATGCCCTTATCGACGATATCGGCGGCGAGTTCGGGGGCGGTGTGCTCGAGCGCCACCTTGACGGCTTCGATAATTGCGCTGACGGGCTCGGCGAGGCTCTCCGAGATCTGGCGCTCGCTCAACACGATTTCTTTGGGGACGCCGTTCATCAGATCGCGTCCCTTGACCTCCATGACGCGCCCTTCCCCATCCTCGGGCATGCACGCCGAACCGATCTCCTTCTTGATCCGCTCGGCGCTGCTCTCGCCGACCAGGAGATTATGGTTGCGGCGGATATAGGCGATGATCGCCTCGTCCATCTTGTCGCCGCCCATCCGCACAGAGCGGCAATAGACGATGCCGCCGAGCGACAGCACCGCCACTTCGGTCGTCCCGCCGCCGACATCGACGATCATCGATCCGGTCGGCTCTGTTACCGGAAGACCGGCTCCGATCGCCGCCGCCATCGGTTCCTCGATCAGAAACACGCGGCGAGCGCCGGCGCTCTCGGCGGATTCCTGGATCGCGCGGCGCTCGACCGCGGTCGAACCGGAGGGAACGCAAACGACGACTTGCGGCGTGGCGAAGCCGCGCCGATTGTGCACCTTACGGATGAAATGCTTGATCATTTCCTCCGTCACCTCGAAATCCGCGATGACGCCGTCGCGCAGGGGCCGGATCGCCTGGATGTTCCCCGGGGTGCGGCCGAGCATCAGCTTTGCCTCTTCACCGACCGCGAGAACCTGTTTGCGGCCCTTGACGCTGGCGATCGCGACGACCGACGGTTCATTGAGGACGATGCCGCGTCCCTTTACATAAACAAGAGTGTTTGCCGTGCCGAGGTCGATTGCCATGTCGGCCGACAGGAAACCCAGCATCCTTCCAAACATCGGAACGCAAACCCCAGGCTGCGAACGACCCTACCGAGGCGCTCGTCAATCGAACGTCTGGCCGATCGCCTGCATAGAATGGCACCCCGTCCGAAAAGCCTCAACGGCCCCTTTTGGGTCGTTCGCAACACAACGCCCGGCCTCGTTTACCCGCGAGGGTCGCCGGTACATCCCGCGGAGCCGCGACGCTTTTGCAGTCGCGCGCGACCACCTCGTTACGCTATCTCATCAATGTTTTGTCAGGGGGTATCAGGTATTCCGATGATGCGAATGGTTCGCCGCGAGCGGAGAAATCATTGAGCAAGATCGTCAATCTCAACCACTATCGCAAAGAGCGGCGCCGCGCCGAGGCGGAATTGCGAGCGAGCCAAAACCGCATCCGGTTTGGCCGGCGCAAAGATGAGCGGAGCAAAGAGTCCGGCGAACGCGAACGGACGAATAGGGAGATCGAGAACAAACGTCTCGATTAGGCGACGCTTGCGCCCGGAGATTGGCGGGAGCCCGTTCGGCTAGGCTTCCCTGCCCAGGGCCTTCTGGTAAACTTCCAGCATCGCGGCGTTGAAGCAGACGAATATTACCTGCTCGGGGAGATCATTTTCCGTCAGATGCGCGGCGGCGGTGGCTACAGCAATCCCGGCTGCTTCTTCGTGCGGGAAGCCATAGGCCCCGGTCGAAATCGCCGGAAAGGCGATCTGGCGAAACCTTCTTGCAAGCGCAATCGCCAGGCAGGCCTCGTAGCTGGCCCGCAACAATTGCCGCTCTCCGGCCTCACCACCCCGCCAAACCGGCCCGACTGTGTGAATAACGTGGCCGGCCGGCAAACGATGGCCCCCGGTCAGCCTCGCCTCTCCGACCGGACATCCGCCAATCGTCCGGCATTCCGCGAGCAGGCCGGGGCCGGCGGCCCGATGAATCGCGCCATCGACGCCGCCGCCTCCGAGCAAGGAGGTATTTGCGGCGTTGACGATAGCATCGACCTTCAGTCGGGTGATGTCGCCAAGGGAAAGGGCAAGCCGCGCTTGGACGTCAGACGGGACCATCGACATCCCCTTACCGAGGGGAGAGCGGATCGGCAGACTCAACCACCCAGCTCGTCAATGAGATCGAGGCCAAACAGCCGCTCCTCGGCGATAGTGCCGTTGCCCTCGTCGACGACAGACGCTCGGCTTCGGCGATCGCTTCGCCGCGGCCCGTGCATCGCGCCCGCAGCTCGGCTTCCCCGTCTTTTTGCACTCCCCAACCCTGTTCGATCGGGCGGACACGATAAACGTGACGTCCCAGCATAGTGGCTATCCGAGTCATTTTGCCGATCTCCCCAACGAACTGGAAAAAAGCCGGTGTCGACGCTAGCCGACACCGGCGAGGATGCGGGTGGCAAACCCGCGACAGGGAGACTTTGCCAAGCCGGACTGCGAAATTAGGCGAGCGTCCGGCACCTCGCCTCTCGCATTAACGGGCTATCCGGCAAATGGTTCCACTCCATTCTGACGAAGTACGCGGGAGATTCTGCGCATTTGACCGTCTCGTGCCTTCGTCCCCCAGCGAGGCCGGCAAGCGGATATTTCCGAACGCACCGTCACGCCGGTGCACGGTACCGCCCGCCGGTCCGCTTCGGACGCGAGGTCCTCAGTCCGCCCGTCGGGAAGAGCCTCTGTCAATTTGCGCAGGTTTTCGCGCCCGCGCGAGAGCCGAGAGCGGATGGTCCCGACCGGGACATCGAGGACCGCTGCAACCTCCTCATAACGCATCCCTTCCAATCCCACGAGCAGGATGACGATCCGCTGCTCTTCGGGAAGTTTGGCAATCGCACGCTCCAAGTCGCGCAACTCGAGCCGTTTGCCCTGCTGGGGCGCTCGACTCAACAGCGGTTCATTCTCGTTCAATCCGACTGCGGCTCCCTCGCGCACAGAGCGGCGAATGTGGTTTACATATTGGTTATGAAGGATGGTGAATAGCCAAGCCCGGAGATCCGTTCCATCCTGCCAGAGGTGCAACTTGCCGAGCGCACGGGTCAGGCAGTCCTGGACAAGGTCGTCCGCGGTGACGACATCACGCGTCAACGCTCTCGCATACCGCCGAAGGCGCGGGATCTCGGCTTCAATCTCCCGATTTGTATTGCCCACAAGCGCTCCTTTCGCCGACCATGATCGGCCGAGACGGCCACACAAGCAGGACGGAGTGTATGAGCGGGCGGTAATCCGATAATGTCAAAGCGACCGGTTTTGTGTAAGATTTTGTAACTATCTTAGTGCGTGACAGGACCGGCTCGGTTTCGATCGCAGCTTCGTCGAGTCCGGATTGGAGAGGGGTAGCCGAAGCTGGACGGCATGAGCGACAACGGCCATATATTAATCGTCGACGATCAACCGGAAATCTGCGACCTCGTCGAAGAATATCTGTCAGGCGAGGGGTATCGGGTGTGGACGGCGCGAGATGGCGCCGGCATGCGCAAGGTTCTGGCGCAATCTGCGGTCGATCTCGTGATCCTGGATTTGATGCTGCCGGGCGAGGACGGTCTGGCCCTGGCGCGGGCGTTGCGCCAGGAGACGCCGAACATCGGGATCATTATTCTGACCGGGCGCGGGGAGATCGTTGACCGTATCATCGGTCTGGAGATGGGGGCCGATGATTACTTGCCCAAACCGTTTCACCTGCGGGAGCTGTTGGCGAGAGTAAAGAGCGTGCTGCGCCGCGCCGCCAGCCGCGGGACTGAAGGCCAGAGCGTTCCGCCGCGTTCGAAGGCGAGGTTCGCCGGGTGGAACCTCGATCTATCGAGCCGCGAGCTATTGTCGCCGTCGGGCAAAGAGGTTCGGCTGACGACCGGCGAATTCGATTTGCTCGCGGCCTTTGTTAACAACGCGAACCAAGTGCTGACCCGCGACCGGCTGTTGGATCTCGCGCGCAACCGCGAGGGCGGACCGTTTGACCGGACGATAGACGTCCAAGTCGGGCGACTGCGCCGCAAACTCGAAGACGACCCGCAAAGACCGACCATAATCAAGACGGTGCGCGGGACCGGTTACATCTTTACTCCTCAGGTCGAGGTTAACTAGCGGCAGGCGCCAGCAGTCCGACTGTGAGATAGCTGCGCACTGCCGTCTCATCCATCTCCTCGCGCCGGCCGGCAAGCGCGAGCTCGCCATGTTCCATAACGCAACTTGCCCAATCAGCAGGCACGCATTCCAAGTACTGGCGACAAGCGCGCCACACTCCTATCGTCCGGCCATCAGCTAGCGAGGAATTGCAATGACCGATCAGGACGCCGTGCTCGCCGCCAATCTCGAGTTCTACCGCGCCTTTGCGGCGCGCAATCTCGCTGCGATGGACGCGCTGTGGGCAAGAGAGGCGCCCGTCGCCTGTCTGCATCCCGGCTGGACCGCGCTCAAAGACCGCGATGCGATCATGGAAAGCTGGGCGGGGATTCTATCTAACCCGAATGCGCCCCGCATCGCCTGCTATGACGAGCAAGCTTTTGTTTACGGCGATGCGGCGCTTGTGCTGTGCGAAGAGGAACTCGAAGGAGGCACCCTGGCGGCCAGCAATTTTTTTGTTCGCGAGAATGGCGCGTGGCGAATGGCCCACCACCACGCCGGCCAAATCGTCCGCAGGCAGGCTGAACCGCCGCGGCCCTCCCAGCTCAACTGACGGATAGTTGTGAAAGGGCGCAATCCCGCGACATTAAGATTCGGCCCATCGCCTTCTTTTTCGCCGCTCTGTGAGCTGGTTCACTGACCGCCGCATCGCAGGCGCCGAGAATGGCCCCAGAGCGGAGGCGTTCTGTTGCGCTCGCGGCAAGACAAAGAAGGGGATGCACGACATGACGGATACGGCTCTTTCAGCACTCGCAATGGCGTGGACGACGACGATGATCGCAATCACGCTGTTTCTAACCGCGCTCGCCGCCTCCCAGGTCTGGGACAGCGCGGTTTACATTGGCGGGTTGCAGGCTGTCATGAGCCCTGACGCGCACCCCTCGTGATCGGTCGAAGGCCGCCCGCACCGCTTCGAGGCGGGCGGCCGTCTCGGGATCGAGCTGGCCATCACAACAAGCGGGCCGGAAGCGGCGTTGAAAAGCGATCAGCGCCGCGGTTTGCAAGGCTGGCGACGCGCAATAGCCGATCGCCAGCAAGTTTTGGCGCGCGCGGCGGCTGTCGATTTGGCTCGCTGGAAACGAACGGCCGGCAGGCGGCCAGATCCCGATACCGGCGCGCGCGAGCCGCTGCCAATCGAACAGCTCGCCGGGATCACTCTTGCGTTCCGGCGCGATGTCCGAATGCCCGACAACCCGGTGCGGCGGGACCGCATGATTTGAGATCACATTCCGGCACAACCGCTCCAGGGACGTCATTTGCGCTTCCGGGAAGGGACGATATCCCCATTCGTGGCCGGGGTTGACGATCTCGATCCCAATCGACACTCCATTGAGATCGCTTTCACCCTCCCAGCACGAGCGGCCGGCATGAAAGGCGCTGCGATCCTCAGGCACTAGGCGCCAAATTTTTCCGTCTTCCTCGACGACGTAGTGTGCGCTGACCTTTGCGAGCGGATCGCACAGCCGCTCGAGCGCCGCCTCTGCAGTTGTCATGCCGGTGTAATGGAGCACCAGCGTGTCGATGCGCAGAGGATCACCCCGATGGCCGCAATTCGGCGAGGCCCGATCGTGGATCTCAAGTCTGTTCACGCCGGCCCGTTTCGCTTCTTATGATCTTGTCGTAGGCAGCATTGATCCGCACCACGCGGGCGGTAGCCAGCGCGATGCATTCGGGCGGCAGCCCTCGCGCGACAAGGAGATCGGGATGGTTCTCGCGCGCCAAGCGATGATATGCCTCGCGGACCGCACTCGCCGGGGCACCGGGAGCCACCCCTAAGATCGTAAAGGGGTCTTCGCTCGCGTCCCGCTCTGCGGGCACATGGAGCGCCCGGATGCGGGCGTAATCAACCGCATCGAAACCGAAATGCTGGGCGACTTGGCGGAGATAAGCGTCCTCGGCTGGGAAAATCCGGCCATCAGCAAGCGCGATGTGGAACAGCCCGCCGAGCAAATTCTCAAGCACCCCTCGGTCACGGGCAAAGAGGCGACCGATCTGCCGGGCGTAGCTCTCAAACCCTGCGGTGCTCTTTCGGGCGAGGTCAAAGAAGCTTCTGACGTGCGCCTCCTCGCCCGGAGGGACTTGGAACACTTCGCCAAACGCGGCGATCTCATCGCGGGTGACGACCCCGTCAGCGGTCGCCATCTTGGCGCCGAGGGCTATGACCGCGATCGTGAAGGCGATGCGCCGGCGCGGGTCGTCACCCGGTGCGTCGGAGGGGTTATGGGAATGCCAGGTGGCGATATTGCCTCCCGCCCGCGCGAGTAGCGCTCCAAGGGGGCCGCCTAGGTCGCGGGCGCCGGCGATAATGCGGGAAACAAAACTCATGAGATCTGAGATAGCCTGTACAAACGCCTAAAATGAACGAGGGATCCGCGGCGCCCGAAAAGCGTTTGACTACGCCAAACTATGCTACAGTTTTGGCAGCTAAAACTCAAATCACCCGAAGGGAGGGTCGCGAATATGGCATCGGCAAGCGTTTCGGCCGTCGCTCGGCCTGCCCCGATCCGCTGGGTCCAGTTGGTCGCGGGCATTGTCTGTATGGTGATGATTGCCAATCTGCAATACGGCTGGACGCTCTTCGTCAACCCCATTGACCAGAAGTATCACTGGGGCCGCGCGTCCATACAGGTCGCCTTTACGATCTTCGTGCTGGCGGAAACTTGGCTGGTCCCCGTCGAGGGCTGGCTAGTCGACCGTTTCGGTCCAAAGATCGTCGTTCTCGTCGGCGGTATTTTGGTGGCCATCGCCTGGGCAATCAATTCGGTAGCCGCCTCGCTGGGCGCCCTTTATGCCGCGGCGGCGATCGGCGGCATTGGAGCCGGCGCGGTTTATGGCACCAGCATCGGTAATGCCTTGAAATGGTTCCCCGATCGGCGGGGCCTGGCGGCCGGACTGACGGCGGCAGGATTTGGAGCCGGTTCGGCGCTGACGATCATCCCGATCCAGGGGATGATCCAGTCGAGCGGTTATGAGGCCACATTCCTGTGGTTCGGCATCGGCCAGGGGCTCGTCGTTGTCGTGCTTTCCCTGTTTCTAAGGGCGCCGCATGCCGGCGAGGTCCCGGCCTCGACGCGTCTGCAGCAATCGGCGCGCGACTACACCCCGTTGGAGGTATTGCGTTCGCCGATATTCTGGGTCCTCTACGCAATGTTCGTCCTCGTCGGCGCGGGCGGGCTGATGGCAACGGCGCAACTCGCCCCGATCGCGATGGATTTCCAAGTTGCAAAGGTCCCGGTGAGTATCCTCGGGCTGACCCTGCCGGCGCTCACCTTCGCTCTGTCGATCGACCGCGTGCTGAATGGGCTGACCAGGCCGTTTTTTGGCTGGGTGTCCGATCATCTCGGCCGCGAGAACACGATGTTCATCGCGTTCGCGCTCGAGGCGCTGGGCATCTGGGCGCTCAGCTTTTTTGGCCGCGACCCGTTGCTGTTCGTGATCCTAAGCGGGGTCGTGTTTTTTGCCTGGGGCGAGATTTACAGCCTCTTCCCTTCGACCTGCACAGACGTCTATGGCGTCAAATACGCCACGACCAACGCCGGCCTGCTGTACACGGCGAAAGGTACCGCCTCGCTGCTCGTACCCCTCGCCAATGTATTGTCGGCCGCGACCGGCGATTGGCATGCGGTATTTATCGTCGCCGCACTGATGAATGCCGTCGCCGCGATAATGGCGCTCGCCGTGCTGCGGCCGTTGCGCGGCGCGCACTACAGGGGTCTGCACGAATTGGGTGCGGCCAGGCCGCAGCATCCCTGAGGCACCGAACGGCAAGTTGCGACGCAATCACGATCGGCGGCGGGCTGGTCGGCTCGGCGATTGCATACGGGCCTGCCCGCCTAGGAGCTGCAAGCTCATCATTGTGTATGCCCTCGTTGCGCTCGACGCTGACGCGGACAATCAAGATCCACGGCGGAAATACTCGTCGTAAGGCGTGTCGTTCTTAATCAGCACGCCGCCATCCACGGTGAGGGCGACCCCCGTGATCATCCGTGCCGCCTGGCTAGCCAGAAACAGGATCGGATCGGCAATGTCCTCGGGCTCACACATCCGACCTAGCGGGATCTTGCGCGCCCGCGCCGCCTTTATTTCGTCAGACGGCATCGCGCCGCCAAACCCCGTCGCGGTCGGACCCGGGCAGACCGCATTGACGCGGATACCGTCCGGAGCGAGCTCGTAAGCCGCGTGTCGCGTCAATCCGAGCAAGCCCGCCTTCGATGCCGTGTAATTGGCGGTGCCGCCAAACGAAATCCGCTGCCCGGCAATCGAGGCGATATTGACGATCGCGCCGCTGCTGCGCTTTCGCATATGCGGCAGCACTGCCTGGATCCCGTTCAGAGCGCCGGTCAGGTTGACAGCGATGACGCGCTCCCAGTCTTCCGGGCCCATTTCCGCAATCATCCGCCGCACTGTCACCCCAGCTCCATTGACGAGAATGTCAATTCCTCCCCATGTCGCCGCGATCGCGGCTGCGACGGCGGCGGACCGGGCGCGATCGGCGACGTCGACCGCATACGCCCTCGCGCTGCCGCCGCGGCCGGCAATCTCCACCGCGATACCCTCGGCCGCCTCCAGCGCGCAGTCGAGAACCGCGACACGCGCCCCCCGCGCAGCAAAGGCGCGGCAGGTGGCGGCGCCGATCCCATTCCCTCCACCCGTGACGAGAGCGACTTTCCCGGCAAAATCCTCGGCCATTCTCTCTATCTCCATCAGCACACACCGCGGATGGCGAAGACGCTTACAACCGCGCCCATCACGTTTACCGTTGATTATGGCTGTATTTCAATCAAAGCCGCCCCACACGCAGGTATTGAAACGTGTTGGCTCCTGACTAAGATCGCAGCAGAGCCGGGCCACGTCCCACCTTGACCAATTGCATATCCGTTAAGAAGAGGATTGGGATCTTCGCAATTTTTTCCGGAAAGAACATAAACGTTTGCGGTTGACCAAGGCTGAGATTGCTCGGGTTCGACGGCGATTTCATGCGTTGTGTTGACGTTAACGACCAGTATGTTGGCGTTCCCATTCGGTCCGAGTGTAGCATTCACCGACGCACGATTATCAAGACTAGATGAAATTATTGTGCTGATCGATGTTTGTCCCTCTAGTTGCGCAAATAGGTACATCCCATAAAACATCGGGGCTGGCGCGTAACCGCCGTCCGGTTGCGCGACAAATTGGTTATAATAAGCCAAATGTATGCCGTCGCCCCAGAGCGAAGGCGTCAGCACGTTATGGGGAAGAATGCCTTGCATCCCGGCGGCAAACGCAGACTGCGCTAATTTTAAATAATACGTTGCAGCTATCAGCCGATCGGTGACACCCATCTGCCCCCCATCGCAGAGGATTCCGAATTCTGTGAGAGTGACGCCGGCGTCAGATGGTACAGTGGCGTCGGCCATCACCTGGTCATCGGTAACGGAGGTTGGCGCACATGGGAGAGTATATTTGTGCGCAGTGATATACGCGAACCCGGACCGTCCAAGAATTGTGCCATCTACCCACCCAATATTGGAAAGACCTGCCGTGTCGGGCCCGCCAAATTGCAGGCCAGAATATGTTGTCGTAAGCGCTGAATAATAGCTGTTGAATATATTGATCCAACCTGCTTCGTTAATTCCATGGGTAAAATAGAAATCAGGCTCGTTGCCGACCTGAAATGCAATACTCCCACGAGGGAAGGCCTTCAGCAAGTATCCCGCTTGCGTAACGGCTATGGTGCTATCCTGAATAAGAGCATCAAGCCCGTAGATTGTGCTCCATCCCGCGCCGAGCGCAGAAATGAAGGCGACTGCGTCGTTTGCAATTTGTTGGGTCAACGCCGGGGGTGGATTAAGGTCGCTATCAGCTCCTCCTATTCGCCAGATCCCATTGGGGCCAAGCAGCTTTAGCAAGTCGATTAGCGATGCATTGCCTGGCGTAAATATTGTGTCGGTGATGACGTCCGACACCTCATCGCTAAACCCAACGAAATTTGCGGGAATGGTTGGACCTGGACTGTTTATATTCGCCGTGATCTCGCCAGTCCACGCTAAGGCGTAGCCCTGCAAATCGAGCGCACAGAAGACCACGGCGGCGACAATCAATGAGCCTGTCGAAAGGCGTCTAGGGCCTTTCAGCAAGGGTTGTGCGCTAATGGTGAAACGCTGGCTGCGCATCATTAGTCGAAACCTCTTCAGCGCCTAGCGAGCCACACCCGCAGCTTGAGTTTGGCGCGATGATGCGCTAGGGCGGCACACCCGCGCCGAACTCAGAATACCATTTCCAGGGAGGATGGTTAATAAATTTGGTTAACCGACATCGGTTTGCCCCTGCACCCTGGTTTGGTCGCGTTTTATGATGTCTAGTGACAGCAGGAGAAAAGGAAGCAATGACCCACGAACATATCCTGGTCGACAGAGAAGACGGCGTCGGCATCATCACGCTCAACCGTCCGGATAAGCTTAATGCGATGAACCGGCGGCTGTCGGGCGAATTGCGGGACGCGGTCAAGGAGCTCGATGCCGATGACGGGATTGGCTGCATCGTCATCACCGGCGCCGGCCGAGCTTTTTCCGCCGGCGGCGACATCCATGAGCAGCGCGAAGACGAACGCAGCTACACGCAGGAAGACCTAGACGCCCGCCGCAGCCGCGGCAGCTATGAGATCGCCGCCAGTGGAAAGCCGACGATCGGCATGATCAATGGCCTTGCCTATGGCGGCGCGGCGGTGCTGGCCTCTTCTCTCGATATGCGCGTCGGCTGCGAAGACAGCCGCTTTCGTTTTCTCGCAGCGGCCTATGGCCGGGTCAACAGCACCTGGACCCTGCCCAATCAGGTCGGTTGGCCGATCGCCAAAGAACTGCTGTTCACCGCGCGCATCGTCGAAGCCGAGGAGGCGTACCGGATCGGGTTATTGAACCATCTGGTGCCGCGTGACCAGCTGCGGGCAAAGGCGCTGGAGTTGGCGCGCATGATCGCGGGCAACAATCGCGCCGCGGTAATGGGGATCAAAGGGCTGCTCCTCAAGCAGAAAGGCCAGAGCCTCGAAGGGCAGTGGACGGAGGAGCGCGAATACACGACGCATGTGGTCCGGCCCGCGCGGGCCGAGGAGGCCTTCCCCGAATTCATTGCCCGCAAAGGCCGGCCCCTCGATTGATCAGAGCCCGGCGCCGGCTCATTTGTATTCGAATAGCTCGGCTTGTTCGCAAAGACGCGGCAAAGCGCGATCGCGCTCGGATACGATCGCCGTTTCGATCGTGACTGGCCAGGTGATCATCAGGGCCGGGTCGTACCAGGCGACGCCGCGATCGTGCGCGGGGCTGTAAAACTCGGTGGTCTTGTACTGCACCTCGGTATCGTCTTCGAGCGTGCAATAGCCATGGGCGAATCCCTCGGGGATCCACAGTTGATACCAGTTATCGGCGGTCAGCACCGCGGTTGCATGGCGCCCGAAAGTCGGGGAGCCGCGCCGGACATCGACAGCGACGTCAAAAATCGCGCCGCGCGTGACCCTTACGAGCTTGCCTTGCGCCGCCGGAGGCATTTGATAATGCAGCCCGCGCAACGTGCCCTTTGACGGGTTGCGGACGTGGTTGTCCTGCACAAAATTCGTGTCGATGCCGACCGCGGCAAAATCCCGCGCGTTCCATACCTCGGAAAAAAAGCCGCGCGCGTCGCCGATGCGCCGCGGCATGACCACTTTTATTTCCGGCAATGCGGTATCCATAAGGTTCATTCGAGTCACCGCCCTACTTTAGTTTACCCGGGAACGGAAGAATTCGAAGCCTAACCTGCACTAGTCCGCTGCTGACTTTATCGGCGGCGCGCGATCACCGCCGCCGCTCGGCAAGTCGAACAACCCGTCGGGCAGCGCTTCGAAATAGGAAAGGATTTCGGCGGTCCGCACGACATCGGCGTATTTGGCATGCATGTCGCACAGGCTGACCGCGTGGCTCGCCTCGCTGCGATCGAAGCAGCCCTCTTCGGCCAAGATCACCCGATAGTTGAGGCTGAACGCGTCGACGACGGTCGCGCGCACACAGCCCGACGTGGTCGTGCCGACAACGATAACGCTGTCGCAGCCGAGTAAAGTCAGATACGCAGCCAGGTTCGTCCCGAAGAAACCCGACGGTTTCTGCTTTTTGATTACGATGTCGCGTGATCCGGGTGCGATCATCGAGACGATCTCGTTGCCGTCGACCCCATCGCGGGAACCGCCTGTCTCTTCGCCGCGCGTGCTCTTCCAGCGCCAGCTGCCGGCATCCCAGTTGTCCGCCCGCCGCTCCCCGGTCGTGTAGATGACGGGCAGCCCCTTGGCGCGCGCCGCCTCGATCAGTTGCCGGATGTATCGGAGCGCTACCCAGCTCTCCGCGCCGCAGGAGGTCCGCCAGCGCTTGATTGACTCCAGGATAGGCTCGGGCCGCTCGCCGCAGAACGCCCAATTGACGTCGATCACCAGCAAGGCCGGCCGCGCACCGAACCCGGCGCGCGCTCCAAACCCGCCCGCGGCAAAAACCGCTTTGTCGCGCTCGGTGAGAAATTTATCCCAGATCCGCTCGGTCATTGGCCCCCTCATTTGCTGTCGGCCCACGTACACACGGCACGCCCACTCTAATCGTTTGTGCCTGGCCTTGAGCCGGGCATCCACGCAACGGCAAAGCCGCGGCTACTGGCGCGTGGATGGCCGGGACAAAGCCCGGCCATGCACGAAGCGGTGATCGTGCTCTTGCATCTGCGAGGCTTGCTTTTTTGCGTCTGCGCGTCAGCCGCTCATCCGGGCGAATTCCGCGGAGGGTCTGAGAGGCCGGTAAGTATCGACGCCGACGCTGGTGCTGGTCCGGCGCATGCCCGGTTGGCGGCGCGCCTGAAATTCCGCGCGATAAGCCTCATTGGCGCCGTGCAAGATCCCTTGCGGCGTATGCCGGAAACTGCCGGGGCGGCGGCCGCTCGGATCTTCATCGTCATGCGAGAGCATGACTTCGTCCATATCGATGTTGCGGTGATAGCTGGGCAGTTCCTCGGCCGCCAGATCGGCGACGGCGATCTGCGGAACGATGCTCAGCACGACAAAACCCGGCGCCTCAAAGGTCACCCAGGACGAGGGCGGGATGTGAATGCGGTCCGACATGAGGGGTAAAATATTCCGGACGTTGAGCTTGAATGGGAAGAGGTCGCCCTTCCAGCCGACCACCCTCATTGGATCATTGTGATAGAAGATCGAGCTGTGTCCGTCGGCGTGCTTTATCCGCACCTCGTATTCGTCCTGCTTGGGCCAGCCGTAGTCGACGACATCCGGCACATCGAGCATCGTGGGATCGATTGGCGTATGGCGGCCGACTTGCTCGTGCTCACAGAGCCGGATCGGCTGCGGCGACTGGATCACCAGTAATAAGCTGTCTCCTGGCTCGGGCATTTGCCGGAATGTCGTAGCCTTTGGCAATAGCACCCAGTCGCCTGGCTCATACGAGATCGGACCGAATTCGGTCGCAAAGCTGCCACGGCCGCGATGCACGAAGTAGAGCAGGTCGCCCTCCATATCGCGGTAGCAGTAAGGCATTGGCTCGCGCCGCCGGCTGATCGCGACCGCGACATCTTCGTTCGCCAGCAATGTCTGCCAGCAGCCGCGCGGATCGCTGGCATCGGGTGCCACGACATCAGCGCTGTCGATCTGGCGCGGCCGGTAATCGCCCTCGAACCGCACGACCTCGTTCGGCCCATCGGTGCGATAGAGCATTGCAACCGGCCCAGCAAAGCCCTGACGGCTGAGGTGTTCCTCGCGCAGATCGCCGAGCCCAACGCGGGCCTGACGCACAAAGCGGCCGCGCGTGAAATGAACCCAAGACCGCGTCATCTCGCTTCTCCCCGCTTCGCCCAACAGCGCAGGATACCGCAAAGCCGCCGGGTATCACAGCGACAGATCGGGCGGCGGGTTTCCGTGGGCGGAGACCCTTGAATGGTCTCACAGCAATAAAATCAATGACGATTGCCGGCCGCACCTTTGCGCAAGGAGCCGGCCGCACCGAAGTTCAAGCGGCGATGAAGTCGAGACCTACGGCGCTCTCCAAAGTAGCGCTGTCGGCATGCAGGGAGGCGGACCAAGTCGCATCTTCGACCACCCCATTCGCCGGTATGCCGGCCCAAGCCTGAAAGGCTTGCACCGATGCCTTGGTGTCTGGTCCAAATTGGCCGTCGATCCCGCGCGGGGTCGTGTTCCACTGACCGGCGGCTCCCTCGGCGAGAACTCTTTGGAGGCGCTCAACCACTGCGCCGGAAGATCCTTCTTTGAGGACCGGCATCGGTCCCCCGTCCGGCAGGGCGATCCAGGTCTGCGGACCAACAATGCCGTCGGCGTCGAGACCGGTGCCTTCTTGGAACAACCTCACTCGGGCTTCCAGCTGCGGGCCAAATATCCCATCGATCGTGACCTCGAAATCCGGTATGCGGCGCAACGCCCGCTGCAGGCGCTGCACGACCTCGCCCGCAGCACCGCGGCGGATCGTCGGAAGACCAAGATTAGGCATTATGTCCTCTTCGGGATAAGTTGAACCATCCCGAACATCTCACCGGAAACGCGGAAGGGCGTGTGAGCCAAGTCACATCCGCGAACTTTCCCCGAATGGGATAGCCTACTTTTCGGTCAGCGACCAAACCCCGTTCCAATCACTCGGCGCGGTCGTGCAGAATTGGGCGATGCGGCTGAGAAAAACCTTGCTTGGCCCATCGCAAGGCACGATAGCAAGGCAGGATTCGAAACCAGCCTGCGCGTCCTTCCAGGCCCCGCGACGATAAGCCCCCAGCGCCTCGGTAAACGCATTGCGCAGCTCGAGGCGCTCGCGGGAGACGTCGCCCTTGCGGCCCAGCAGCTCAAAAATGCGCTGCGGCTCGGTTTTGCCGACAACCCGTACCGTGTCGATCTCCCGCGTCTCCACCGTATCCGCTGCGAGCCCGTTGGTCGCCTCACTGATCAGCACCCGTGTGTCGTAGATCTTATTTGCGCCTTCAAGCCGCGCTGCCAGATTCACGGCATCACCGATCACCGTATAGTTGCGCGTCTGCTCGGAGCCGATGTTGCCCGCGACCACCTCCCCCGTGGCGATGCCGATGCGGAGGTCGACCGTCGGGAAGCCGCGCTTAAGGCCGGTGAGATCGGGAAGCTCAGCGCGGAAGGCAGCGAGGCCGGCCAGCTGATCGAGTGCGGTCAGGCAGGCGAGCCCCCCATGATCCTCGGTGCCGGTAAAGGGCGGCCCCCAGAAGGCCATGATCCCATCGCCCATATATTTGTCGATAATGCCGTTGTGCTGCCGCACCGGCTCGGACATCACCGTCATATAGCGGTTGAGGACGGTCACGAGCGCAGCCGGCGTCATCCCTTCACCGAGTTCTGTAAAGCCCTTCATATCGCAGAAGCAGATTGTCATGACGCGGCGCGAACCCTGAGCATCCGTCAACTCCGGCCGGTCGAGCAGCCCCGCGACAATTCTGGGATCGACATATTTGCCGAAGGTCTCTCGGATCTTCGCCTTGAGGCGCAGCTCGGCCACCATGCTGTTGAAAGAGCGGGTCAGTTGCGCGATCTCGTCACGCGACGTGATCGGGATGACGGTATCCAGCGCTCCGCGCTCGACCGCCGCGGTGCCCGCCAGCAGCCGGTGAACCGGGCGCACCAGGCCAAGCGTGACGGCAGCCGCAACGGTGAGGCCGAGCAGCGCGGCGATGACCAGAAGCGCCAGGCTGATCTCGATAACATGCTGCTGATAGGCGCGGGTGCCGACGATAGCGGCGCCGGCAAGCCGCCGCATTTCACTCCGCGCGGCATCGATCTTGCGGTCGAAATCGTCCCGCAAATCGTCTAGCGCGGCGAGCAATTCGCCGGCTTGTTCTCTGTGATCGGCTTGGACGGCAGCAACCAGCTTTGCCAATACTGATTCGTAGCGCCGCCGCTCCTCCTGGAGAGCCTCGACTTTGTCATCGAGCCGGGCCAGCGCGATGTTGTCGTCGAAGTCGAGCGGGTCGGCGATCTGCTCGTTGATGTGCCGGCGGGCATCGGCAATGTCGTCATCACTCGCCTTGCCGGCGGCCGCGACCCGCTGGCGCAGATCATCGACTTTTGTTGCATCGCCCGGCCTTTCAGCCGTGGCCAGCATCAGCCGCCGGACATAGGCCGACTGTTCGATCGAGCGAATATTAGCCTGAGCCAGTGCGACATAGGCCGGAAAGTAGTTGTGGTCGATGATAATAAGCTGGGCGTCTACGGTCCGTGTCATCCGTAAGCTCAGCAGTGCAACAATCGCCATGAGTATCAGTAGCGCAGCGGCAATGCTGAAGATCTTCAAACCGATGGAGAAACGCATCGCGCCGCCGCCTCCGCGGCAGAAGCCCCAACCGACAGATCGGTCGGGGCGGCAAAGACCCCCGACAGCTACAGATTATACCTTTACTGCGTGAAATCGCGACGGAACTTCAAGCCGTTCGGGCAGCCCGCGATGTGGCGAGTGAGGGCATTGGCCTTGGCAAAGGCGAGGCGGTTTCCAGGGTTGCGCTGCGGGCGATCTTGGCGAGGGCTTGCGCCAGCCTGCCCACGCCCGCGAGGCGCGTCTTGGCGTCGTCCCAGTTGCGCAGATAGACGATCTTCTGGTCCGGGCGGAGCTTCAACGTGCCGGCGTTGCGCTGGATCAGGTCGACAAGGCCGGCAGGGTTCGCGAAACGGTTGTCGCGCAACGAGATGACCGCGCCCTTTGGACCGGCTTCGAGCTTTTCGATGCCGGCCTCGCGGCAAGCGCGCTTGATCGCGATGATCTCGAGCAAGTTCTCCACTTCGGAAGGCAAGGGCCCGAAGCGATCTATGAGTTCGGCGGCGAAACCGTCGATCTCGCCGCGGTCGGCGAGCGCTGCGATGCGGCGGTAGAGGCCGAGCCGGACGCCGAGATCGGGTACGTAAGTCTCCGGGATCAGCACCGGCGTGCCGAGGGTGATCTGCGGGCTCCACTCCTCACGGGCCGTCTCCTCGCCGCCATCGCCGCGGGCCGCCGCGACCGCTTCTTCGAGCATATGCTGATAGAGCTCGATGCCGACCTCGCGGATATGCCCGGACTGTTCCGCGCCCAACAGGTTGCCGGCGCCGCGGATGTCGAGATCATGGCTCGCCAGTTGAAAGCCGGCGCCCAGGGTATCCAGAGTCTGCATGACTTCGAGGCGGCGCAGCGCGGTCGGCGCGAGCTTCTTCTTCTCCGGCAGAGTCAGATAGGCATAAGCCCGGATCTTGCTGCGCCCTATGCGTCCGCGCAGTTGGTACAGCTGTGCCAGCCCGAACATGTCGGAGCGGTGGACGATCAGCGTATTCGCCGACGGAATATCGAGCCCCGATTCGATGATGTTGGTCGACAGCAGCAGATCGAAAGCGCGCTCGTCGAAGGCCGTCATCACGTCTTCCAGTTCGGAAGCCGCCATGCGGCCATGCGCGACGCCGTATTTGATTTCGGGCGCGATCTCGCGCAGCTGTTCGCGCACATCGTCGAGATCGGCGATGCGCGGCACGACATAGAAGATCTGACCGCCGCGGTCGCGCTCGCGCATCATCGCTTCACGGATCGTCACAGGATCGTATGGCATTACAAAGGTGCGCACCGCCAACCGGTCGATCGGCGGCGTCGCAATGATGCTCATCTCGCGCACTCCCGACAGCGCCAATTGCAACGTGCGCGGGATCGGCGTCGCTGTCATCGTTAAGACGTGCACGTCGGCTTTGAGTTGCTTCAGCCTCTCCTTTTGCGCGACGCCGAAATGCTGCTCCTCGTCGACGATTAACAGGCCCAGATGCGAGAAGCGGACATCCTTGGCGAGCAGTGCGTGAGTGCCGATGACGATCTCGATGCGGCCTTCGGAAAGCTCCTTCTTGATTTCGCGCGCTTGTCTGGCAGGCACCAGCCGTGACAATTGCGCGGTACGGATCGGCAGGCCGACGAAACGCTCGGTAAAGGTTCGGAAATGCTGTCGCGACAACAACGTCGTCGGCACCACGACCGCAACCTGTGAACCGGCCATCGCGGCGATGAACGCAGCGCGCAGCGCCACCTCTGTCTTGCCAAAGCCGACATCGCCACAGATCAGCCGATCCATCGGCTTGCCGGAAGCCATATCGGCGAGCGTATCGGCGATCGCGTTCAGCTGGTCGTCGGTCTCGGGATACGGGAACCGGGCGGCGAATTCCTCGTAAATCCCTTCCGCCGGCGGCAATATCTCGCCGGGCCGCAATTGGCGCTGGGCTGCGACGCGGATCAATTCGCCTGCGATATCGCGGATACGCTGCTTGACGCGCGCTTTGCGCGACTGCCAAGCCACCCCGCCCAAGCGGTCGAGCTGTACGCCGGCGTCTTCCGAGCCGAAGCGCGACAGCACCTCTATATTCTCGACCGGGACGTAGAGCTTGTCGTCGCCGGCATAGAGCACCCGCACACAATCATGTGGCGCCCCGGCAACGTCGATCGTCTCGAGCGCTGCGTAGCGGCCGATCCCGTGATCGACATGGACGACGAGATCGCCCGGCGTCAGCGCTGTCGCCTCGGTGATGAACTGGTCGAGATTGCGCCGCCGTCGCGCCCGTCGGGCGAGCCGGTCGCCGAGAATGTCCTGCTCGCCGAGCAGGATGAGATCGCCGGTCGCGAAGCCCTGCTCGAGCGGCAGCACGGCAAGGCCGACCGCGGAGGCCGGCAATGCCTCCAGCCCCGGACCGTCGGCGATGCAGCGCAGGTCGGAAAGGCCGCGCTCACGCAACACGGTGGCGAGGCGGTCGGCCGAGCCCTCGGTGAACGCGGCGACGGCTATCTTGCGGCCGGATTTGCGCTCGCTGTCGAGATAGTCGCGCACCGCCTCGAACAGCACGATCTTTGGATCGGCGCGCTCGGGCGCGAAATTGCGCGCCGGGCGGGCGCCGGCGTCGAAGACCTCGCCATTCCTACTATCCACCGCGAGTGGCGAGTGCTGGACAACCGGCCGGCCGTACATTCCCGCCTGCCAATCGCGGCTGTCGAGATAGAGCTGATCGGGCCGCATCGGGCGATAAATCGGCGCACCAGCGCGCGCGACCGGCGTGACATTACACCGCGCTGCGTAGGAATCGGCGATCGCTTCGAGCCGGTGCCCGCGGACCTCTTCGGCCTGATGATCGAGCGAGATGCCGGCCTGCGGCAGGTAATCGAAGATTGTTTCGAGGTGCTCGTAATAGAGGGGCAGCCAATGCTCCATGCCGACATAGCGCCGGCCGGCGCTGACCGATTCGTAAAGCGGGTCGTCAGTGCCGGTCGCGCCGAACTGTTCGCGATAGCGCGAGCGGAAGCGCCGCACCGCTTCGTCGTCGAGCAGGACTTCACCGACCGGCCGCAACACCACCTCGTCGAGCCTGCCGGTGGAGCGCTGGGTCAACGGATCAAAGCTGCGGACCGTTTCGAGCGTTTCGCCGAAGAAATCGAAGCGGATCGGCTCCGCCGCTCCAGCCGGGAAAAGGTCGACAATGCCGCCGCGCACGGCGAACTCCCCGGACTCGCGTACGGTATCGGTCCGGATATAACCGTTGTTTCGAAAGAAGCTCTGCAGCCGGTCGAGCCCAATGCGGCCGCCGGGGCGCAAAGTGAGAACACGGCCGTCGAAGAGCCGGCGCGGCGGTACACGCTGGACCAGCGCATTCACCGTCGTCAGCACGACGAGTGGCGCGCCGTCCCCTTTGCCGGTCGCGAGCCGCGTCAATGTATCGATCCGCCGGCTGACGATTTCGCTGTTCGGCGAGATCCGGTCATAGGGGAGGCAATCCCAAGCCGGGAATGTCAGGGCTTCGAGGTCCGGGTGAAAAAATGCGAGAGCCGCGGCAAACCGCGCCATCCGGCCGTCATCTCGGCAGACATGGAGCCAGCGGTGCGAAACGCCCGCTTTGAGCAGCGTCCCGATCGCCAATGCGTCATAGCCCTCGGGGGCGCCGTATAGCGCTACATGGCGCGGCCGCTCGCGGAGCGCAGTGGCAAGGTCGGTGAGCGCGGTCATGCCGCGGGCGGTATGTTCGCGAAGAAAAGCAACAGGCGGGTCACGTCGTGGTCGTGCTGATGGGCTGGCGCGGCGCGGCCGGACACCCAGTCGAAGATGTCGGGGTCGGGGCAATCGAGCAAGGCCTCGTAACGCTCGAGCTGGTCGTCGTCGAACCCGGCCAAATAGGCATCGGCAAAACGGCCGAGGATCAGGTCGGCTTCGCGCATGCCGCGGTGCCAGGATCGGAACAACAGCCGTTTGCGGCGTATCTCGGATGGCGTCGTCACATGCTGCCCCTGGCGGTAGCCCTCGCGCGGATATAGAGATGCTTTGTGCGTCCCGCCATCCTCGACAAATTGTTTGCACCGGTCACTGCGCTCCCCGGCATCGGCGCGCAATCGGCGAAGCTCTTCGAGCGCCTGGCCGGCCCGCTTGTCGTCGATCTGCTGTGGCACCTGCCGAGCGGCATCATCGACCGCCGCTCGTCGCCGCCGATCCGCGCGCTCGAACCGGATCGCATCGCGACGATCGCCGTGCGCGTGGATCGGCATCAGCCGAGCTTTGGCCGCCGCCCGTACCGGGTCTTTTGCACCGACAACACCGGGACATTGAGCCTCGTCTATTTCAACGTAAAGGGCGACCAGCTCGCGCGGCTGTTGCCGGTCGGCGCCGAGCGCGTCATCAGCGGCCGCGTCGAATTTTATGGCGGCATGCCGCAGATCGCGCACCCTGATCTCGTGTTGCGGCCGGACGAGCTCGACCGCTTAAAGCCGATCGAGCCGGTCTACCCGCTGACCGCGGGTCTCTCGCCGCGCCTTGTGCAAAAAGCCGTGGACGCGGCGCTAGATCGCTTGCCGGTGTTGCCCGAATGGATCGACCCGTCGCTGCGCGAGCGCCGCCAGTGGCCTGCCTGGGCCGACGCAATCCGTCTGGCCCATGCGCCGGAGAAGGAAGCCGATCTGTTGCCGACGGTGCGGCCTCGCGAACGGTTGGCGTATGACGAAATCCTCGCCAGCCAGCTCGCGGTCGGGCTGGTCCGGGCGCGCCGGCATCGTCAGAAAGGGCGGGCGTTGCCGGGGACCGGCGCGCTGACCGGCCGTGTCGAGGCGGCGCTAGGCTTCGAGTTGACCGGGTCGCAACGCCTCGCGATCGCCGAGATCACCGCGGAAATGGCGCAGCCGCGGCGCATGGTGCGGCTGTTGCACGGCGATGTCGGCAGCGGCAAGACGGTCGTCGCGCTGATCGCGATGCTGACCGCGATCGAGGGCGGCGGCCAGGCGGCGCTGATGGCGCCGACGGAGATATTGGCGCGCCAGCACCACGCGACATTGCAGCGCCACGCCGCAGCGGCCAATGTCGAGATCGGCTTCTTGACCGGCCGCGAAAAGGGCCGGGCGCGCGCCTCGATGCTGGCGAGCCTCGCCTCCGGTCTGACGCCGGCGGTTGTCGGGACGCACGCGCTCTTACAGTCCGATGTCGAGTTCCGCGACCTCGCGCTCGTCGTCATCGACGAACAGCACCGCTTCGGCGTCGAGCAGCGCCTTGGGCTCTACGCGAAGGGCCGCGACGCCGACACGCTGTGGATGAGCGCGACGCCGATCCCCCGCACATTGATGATGACCGCCTACGGCGATCTCGACGTCTCGCGCCTGACCGAAAAGCCGCCCGGCAGGCATCCCGTCGACACGCGCACCGTGCCGCTCGACCGCATCGAGGAGGTCGTCGCGGCGGTCGGCCGCGCCGTGGCGCGCCACGCCAAGGTCTATTGGATCTGCCCAATGGTCGAGGAGAGCGAGACCGCCGACCTCGCCGCGGTCGAGGAGCGCTACAAGGCGCTGGCGCCGCTCTTCCCCGGCCGGGTCGGCCTCGTGCACGGGCGCATGAAGCCGGTCGACAAGGACCGCGCGATGACTGGTTTCGGTGGCGTCGAACTCGATCTGCTGGTCGCGACGACGGTGATCGAGGTCGGCGTCGACGTCCCCGAGGCAAGCGTCATCGTCATTGAGCACGCCGAGCGCTTCGGCCTCGCGCAGTTGCACCAGCTGCGCGGCCGCATCGGCCGCGGCGACAAGCCCTCTACCTGCCTCTTGCTCTACCAGCCGCCGCTCGGCGAGGTCGCCAAGCGACGCCTCGGCATTCTGCGCGAGACCGACGACGGCTTCCGCATCGCCGAGGAGGATCTGCGGCTGCGCGGCGCCGGCGAGGTGCTGGGGACGCGCCAGAGCGGTCTGCCGAGCCTCCGCCTCGCCGACCTCGCGGTGCATGAGGAGCTGGTCGCCACCGCGCATGACGACGCCCGCCTCGTCCTCGAGCGCGACCCGCATCTCGAAACCGAGCGCGGCCGGGCGTTGCGTACCCTCCTCTACCTCTTCCGCCGCGACGAAGCAGTGCAGTATCTGCGCGCGGGCTGAATTCCCGTTCATCGGGAAAATAACCGGGAATTTTTGCGATTCGCCGCATTCTGCCAAAAATTATATCTACTCTTTCAATGGGTTGCGCGGGTAATTCCCGTGACGCCTAAACGGGAATTTTTTCGGCCTAATCGGGAATTTTTTCCGCCAACCGGGAAATAACGGGAACCACATCGCCACGCCCGCTCGTAAATCACCGGCCGCCAAGCTACGACACCTTTATGGCGGAATTCGCTTCGCTCAGAGCTCAACTCACGGTGTTCAGAGGATTGAAGAATTCAACAACATCTTCGAAATGCCGCTCGTTGGCGGTGACAACGACGCAGTCGTTCGCGACAGCCGTCGCAGCAATCAGCATGTCGAGCGGGCTGCGCGGACGCCCGGCGATCCGTCCCTCCGCCATGATCCGTCCCCATTCAATCGCGGCGCGTTCGTCGAAGGCCAGGATGCGGTCGCGAAACAGCGCTTGCGGTCCTTGCGAGCCGGCGAACCAGATCTCGAGCCCCCGTCTCTTTCGCCCGCCCGGTGTTGTCAGAATGCATCGCCAAATTTCTGCGACCGTCAAAGCCGCGATATAGAGATCGCTGTCGTCTTGACCCTGCAGCCACCAGGCGATTGCGGGTGAAGGGCGCGGCTTGAGGGCTTCGCTAATGATGTTGGTGTCGAGAAGGTACCGGGTCACAAATCGACATCGCGCTCGCCAACGATTGGGCGCGCCAGATCCAAATCGGCTCCGACGGCCGGCGACCGGCGCAATGCCTCCCAGATACCGCCACGCTGCGGCACTTCCGCTGACACCTGCCTCGACACCTCTCGCCGTAAGCGCACCGCTTCGGCGTCATTGGCCGCCAGACGATTGGCAAGCCCGCGAATTAGCGCTTTATCCTGCTCCAGGCCGCGGACTTCGTACCGGCTAATCCCGCGCTCTCTAAGCCGCCGGCGATGGTTCGCGGTAGCGCGTTTCTGCGAGGCCTGCATCCTTTCCCATCCGCCGAGTTGTGACCGGTTATATAGCCGGTCATGCGCAAAATCCAACGCCGAAAATGAGCCCTGTTTAGCTAGGCCAATCGAGCAGTCCCGCACGACCACGTATAGGACTGGATCAAAAGCGATCGTCATTGCGAGCGCAGCGAAGCAATCTTGTGCCCGTCGCGCTCCACCCATTGGGATTGCTTCGTCGCTACGCTCCTCGCAATGACATCGAAACATCATCTCTCAAGGTTCTCGATCAGGACACTACGACAATTTTTAGGGTAAACTGGATCCGAAAACCTATCGCTTCGGTGAGCAATGCCCGCTGTTCGCCGTCTCGCCGCGATCTTCGCCGCCGATGTGGCGGGCTATTCGCGTCTGATGGGGGCGGGCGAGGAAGGCACGCACGAGCGGCTCAAAGGCCTTCAATTCAAGGCACGGCTCGTCTGGCGCCGCGGCCCCGATCGGCTTATATGCATTTGACGCCAAGAGAAGCCTATGCCGGGCGCGCCGCTTGACGATCCAATCCTGAAGCGCTTTCGAGTCGCGCTCGCCGAGCTTTATGGCGACCGCCTCGAGCGGGTGGTGCTGTTCGGCTCCCGCGCACGAGGCGATGCCCGCGAGGATTCCGATTACGACGTCGCGGTCTTTATCAAAGACCTCGGCCCGTTCTGGGGCGAGGTGGACCGGCTCGTCGAGGTCGAGACTGATCTGCTGTACGACACCGGGGCAGTGATCAACTCGATGCCGTACCGGGCGGGCGCCTATCGGGACCGGACGTCGTTGATGCGGGAGATCCGCCGCGAAGGCATTGATCTGTGACGCCCGAGGCCGAGGAGCATCTCGACAAAGCGCGCGCGTCTCTAATCAAGGCACGTGGCCTGCTGGAGGTGATGGACTACAGCGATGAGGCAGCACGCGCCGCGTACCTGGCCGGATTTCACGCCGCGCAGGCTCTGATCTCGGAGCGCACCGGCCGCATCGCGAAGAGCCATAGCGGGGTGCGCAGCACCTTCGCCAGGCTCGTGAAGGACGATCCTCAGGTCGATCGTGCGCTAGTCCAGTTCCTAGGGCGAGCGTATCGCTTCAAGGAGGTCGCCGATTATGGCACCGGCCCAGACGCGGTTGTGACCACATCCGAAGCGCAGGAGATCGCCTCGGCCGCGCGCTTCGTCGACTGCATTGCGAGCCTTCTTTCATGACGCGCCAAAGAGCGTTATGAGCCAAACCCGCCGCCTCGTCGCTATCCTCGCCGCCGATGTGGTGGGCTATTCGCGCCTGATGGGCGCGGATGAGGAAGGAACCCACGAGCGCCTCAAGGCGCATCTCGCGGAGCTGATCGATCCGAAGATCCGCGAGCATCACGGCCGCGTCGTCAAGACCGCCGGCGACGGCGTGCTCGCGGAATTCGCCAGTGTCGTCGATGCAGTGCATGGTGCGGCCGAAATTCAGCGCGCGATGGCCGACCGCGACCTGGATCTCGCCGAGGAGCGCCGCGTGCGATTTCGCATCGGGATCAATCTCGGCGACGTGATCGCCGATGGCGAAGACATTTACGGCGATGGCGTCAACATAGCGGTGCGACTGGAGGGGTTGGCCGCACCCGGCGGCGTCTGCATCTCAGGCACGGTCCGCGACCATATCGGCGACCGGCTCCCCTACGCCTTCGAGGACATGGGCGAGCAAAGCGTCAAGAACATCGCGCGGCCGGTGCGGGTCTATGCGGTGCGCCCTGAAGGCATAGCCCGCGTACCGGCGCCAAACGCGTCCGAGCCCCTCGCTGCACCCCGTCTGTCGATCGTCGTCCTGCCTTTTACGAACCTCAGCGACGACCGGGAGCAGCAATACTTCGCGGACGGGATTACCGAAGATCTGACGACTGATCTCTCGCGGATCCCGCACAGCTTCGTGATCTCGCGAAATACCGCGTTCACGTACCGGAACAAGCCCATTGACACCAAGCAGATCGGCCGCGAGTTGGGGGTCCGCTACGTGCTGGGAGGGAGCGTCCGGCGATCGGGCAACCAAGTCCGCGTCAGCGCCCAACTGATCGACGCCGCGACCGACGCGCATCTGTGGGCGGAGAGGTCTGACAGAGACACGGGCGATCTGTTCGCTCTGCAAAATGAGATCACGAGTCGGATCGCGAACGCGCTCGGCATTGAGCTGGTCGCTGCGGAGGCCGCCCGGCCGACCGAGCATCCCGACGCCCTCGACTACCTTCTCCGGGGGCGTGCGGTATTATTGAAGACTTGGATGCCTGACATCTTCAGGGAGGCAATTAATTTGTTCGAGCACGCACTCGCGCTCGATCCCCAATCCGTCGAGGCACAGAGCCGATTGGCGTTCGTACTTGTGACTCGCGTGCTCAGTGGAATGGCCGGCTCGGCGGCGGCCGACCTCGCACGTGCGGAAGGGCTGGTCGATCAAGCCTTGGCGGCCTCGCCCCGCTATGCGTTTGCGCATTTCGCCAAAGGCAATGTGCTGCGCGCGCAGAACCGATGGGACGAGGCCATTCCCGAATACGAGGCGGCGCTCGCATTGAATCATAACTTGGTGCTCGCATTA